>MHCFR05601__coassemble_598_pt1 | contig 145881 bp, 142 predicted proteins | sample MHCFR05601__metabat2_low_PE_030 | metagenome-assembled genome bin MHCFR05601
GCATGGTCGGACAGCCCTACTGGTACGGCACCTGCGTCTACAAATGCACCGAAAGCCTGCGTTCGCGCAAGGCCGCGCAGTATCCATCCCACTATGGCTCCCGCCGCACCAGCCGCTACAGGGACGACATCTCGAAGAAGAAGGTCTGCGCAGACTGCGTCGGACTCATCAAGGGGTACTGCTGGACCGGCGGCGGCAAGGGTGTGATCGAGAGCATTGGCACGGATAAAACCTATTCGAGTACCTATGGCGGCAACGGCTGCCCGGACAAGTCGGCCAACGGCATGTTCAGCTATGCCAAAAGCAAGGGATGCTCCTGGGGCACGATGGACAGCCTGCCGGAGGTTCCCGGCATCGCGCTGTGCTCGGACGGGCATGTGGGTGTGTATGTGGGTGGCGGCTTCGCTGTGGAGGAACGCAGCTTTTCTGATGGCTGTGTCAAAACCTGTGTCAAGGACCGTAGCTGGACGCACTGGTACTACCTGCCGTTTATCGACTACGGCGAAGCCGGCAACGTAAAGCCCCCGCAGATGGAATATGCGTTGGGTTCCCGGTTGCTCACAAAGGGCGCCGAAGGGAACGATGTGAAACAACTGCAGGAATACCTGCTGCAGCTGGGCTACAGCCTGCCGAAGTTTGGAGCAGACGGTGACTTTGGTGCGGAAACCGAAGCAGCCGTGCGGGCTTTCCAGACTGCTGAAGGGCTTGACGTGGACGGCAAGTACGGCGAAAAGAGCCATGCAGCGCTCATGGACGCGCTCTCGGCTGACGTTGAAGCGCCGGAGCCGCCTGCGCAGCCGGACGAAGATGGCGAGGAGAACGACGCCGAAAAGCCCGTCGGCTCCCATGTGGTCATTGTGTCCGAAGGCGGAAAGGTCAATATTCGCGTGGGCAACGGCACGCAATATGGGCGCATCACCCAGCTCGCGCCGGGGACGACGCTGAACTATGTGGCCACCGCGCAGAACGGCTGGAACGCCGTTGAGGTCAACGCGCGGGTTGGCTGGGTATCCGGGGAGTACAGCAGGGTAATCCGAGCGTGACGCAAAGCACATCTTTTCTTTTGATCCAGGAGTAATGGTATATACAGGAGGAACGATGACAGAAGAGCAAAAGAAACAGATTCGCAGGTTCAGAACTGCCGGTATGGGCTATAAACGGATCAGTGCGGCGCTTGATATCCCGGTCGGTACCGTTAAATCCTTTTGCCGTCGTGACGAGGTAGATACATGTGCAATAACGGGCTATGATGCGGCGAAAAAGTCAGAGAGCACGAATGAAAACCCTGTATGTCCGCGGTGCGGGAAGCCCGTCGTCTGCATTCCCGGCAGGAAAAAGCGCAGGTTCTGCTCAGAAACCTGCCGCGTTGCCTATTGGCGCACACAGGCGCGTTCCGAAGGAGATCGGACGCTGTGCGCCGGATGCGGAAAGCCCTTGCATGGCCATGACCGGCGCAGAAAATTCTGCAGTCATGCCTGTTATATCCACAGCCGGTTTGCGGCGCAGAGAGGAGGCTGGGACGCATAGCATGGAGAAAGCAATCTATGCGCCTTTTCTCACGCATGATCAACTTCAACGCGAGCTGACATATCGCGTCTCTATAGCGATACTCAGGGATCTGCGCGATGCAGGATTGGTAAACGGAAAGGAATTCGTCAGAACGTCACAGTTTCTCGCGGAAAGATTCTCTCCTGTCTGGGGCGGATTGTATCAAGATCACGGTTGACTCCCGGCCTCAAAAGAGGGATAGTTGGTCGCGGAAGGAGGCGATTGCCTTGAAAGCAGAACAGAAGAAACCGGACATCCGGATCCGACAGGTCAGAACTGACACATCTGTCCCATGCCGTAAAAAAGTTGCAGCCTATTGCCGCGTGTCTACGGGAAAGGACGCAATGCTGCACTCCCTTTCAGAGCAGATCAGCTACTACAGCGCCTATATCCAGAGCCAGCCTGCCTGGGAATACGCGGGCGTATATGCGGATGAAGCGTACACCGGCACCAAAGGGGAAAGACCCAGGTTTTGTCAGATGCTCTCGGACTGCCGTGCGGGAAAGATCGATCTGATTCTGACCAAGTCCATCAGCCGGTTTGCGCGCAATACCGTGACCATGCTTGAAACGGTACGCGAGCTCAAAGCGCTGGGCGTGGACGTTTACTTTGAGGAACAGAACATTCATTCCATAAGCGGGGATGGCGAGTTGATGCTCACCATCCTCGCTTCTTTTGCGCAGGAGGAGAGCAAGAGCGTATCCGATAACTGCAAGTGGCGGATACGCAAGGATTTCTCCGAAGGAAAGCCCATCAATCTGATGCTGCTGTATGGGTACAGAAGCGAACATGGACAGATCGTGATCCATGAAACAGAAGCCGCCGTGGTGCGAGACGTATTTCAGGCGTATCTGAACGGTGAGGGAAGCATGAAGATCGCGGCAAACCTGCGGGAAGCGAAGATTCCGCGGCGTTTTGGCGGAGCATGGACGGCCAATCATGTGGTTGAAATGTTGACCAACGAGAAATATACGGGCGACGCCTTACTGCAAAAGACCTATGTAGAGGATCATTTGACCAAGAAGCGGCGACGCAATATGGGCCAGCTGGATCGGTTTTACGCCGAACGCACACACCCTGCCATCATCGACCATGAGACCTTTGAACGCACGCAGCAGATCCTTGCAAAGAGGCGGGAGATGATCAATGTACGAAAGCCGACGACGGTGCGTTATCCTCTGACCGGCAAGATCGTGTGCGGAAACTGTGGCGCGCATTACAACCGCAGGACGCGCTCCACGGGGCGCAATTCCGTCCCGCGCTACACCTGGCAGTGTGCGACTTATTCAGGCAAAGGGAAACGCTACTGTCCAGCGAGTCAGATCCCGGAGGAGACGCTCATTGCCCTGACCTGTGAGGTTTTGGGCGTGGAGAAACTGACGGATAAGGCCGTGGAAGGCTTGGAAGCGATTCATGTGATCGGCAAGAATCTTCTGCGCTTTCTGCTTCGGAATGGACGCACGGAGGAACGGGAGTGGGCGTGGGAATCCCGAGCAAACTCCTGGACGCCTGAGATGCGTCAAAAAGCCAGCGAACAGATGAAACGGAGGTGGCAACATGAATGAAGCGACAGCCGGTGGCACGAGAGTACGCATGATTCCCGCGACGATGCGAAGGTATGCCACCACGCGACCGCTGACGGAACGTTTGCGGGTTGCGGCCTATGCCCGCGTCAGCACTGACGATGAGGAACAGCTCACCTCCTATGAAGCGCAGGTGGATTATTACACAAAGAAAATACGTGAAAATCCGGACTGGACGTTTGTTGAGGTGTATGCCGACGAGGGAATCTCAGGAACCAATACGAAAAAGCGTAAGAATTTTAACCGCATGATCGACGACGCCATGGCCGGCAAGATCGACCGGATCATCACCAAATCGGTCAGCCGCTTCGCACGCAACACCGTGGATACCTTGACAACGGTTCGCAAGCTCAAGGAGAAGGGCGTGGGCGTGACGTTTGAGAAGGAGAACATCGACACGCTGGACAGCAAAGGCGAGTTGTTCATCACGATCATGTCATCCCTGGCGCAGGAGGAGAGTCGTTCCATTTCCGAAAATGTGACCTGGGGCTGGCGCAAGCGCATTGCGGACGGCAAGGTATCGGTTGCCTATGCTCATTTCCTCGGCTATGAAAAAGGACCGGACGGCGAAATGCAGATCGTGGAGGATGAAGCCAAAGTTGTGCGTGAGATCTACGCCATGTTTCTGGACGGGAAGACGCCCTCCGGCATAGCGGCTGCTCTGACGAAGCGTGGTGTTCCCACGCCTGCGGGGAAAGCAAAGTGGCAGGCCAGTACGGTCAAATCCATCCTAAGCAACGAGAAGTACAGGGGGGATGCACTTCTGCAAAAGACCTTTACCGTGGACTTTCTGACGAAGAAGGCAAAAGTCAATGAAGGTGAGGCTCCCCAATACTACGTTGAAAACAGCCATCCGGCCATCGTCAGCGGGGAGGTGTTCGAGCTTGTACAGTTTGAAATGTCCAGGCGCAGACAGCGTGGAAAGCATACCAGCGCGACCACGGTCTTTTCCGGCCGGCTGATTTGCGGGGAATGCGGCGCGTACTTCGGCAGCAAGGTCTGGCACAGCACGGACGCCTATCGAAGCGTCGTTTACCGCTGCAACCGGAAGTACGCACAGAAGGGCAAGCCGTGCCCATCACCGCATGTGCGGGAGGAGGAGATCAAGGCCGCCTTTGAAAGGGCGCTGGGGAGAATACTGGAACGCAGAAGTGAAATCTTCTCTGCATACGAGACGATGATCGCCAGCCTGACGGACACGGCGCGGCAGGAGCGCGAGCTGGAACGCACGCAGGCAAGGCTCGATGAGATCAATCTGGAGATGGAGCATATGGTTTGCAGAAACGCGAAAACTGCCCAGAACCAGGAAGAGTACAACCGGGAATTCGAGGCGCTGAGCGTGAAATGCACTGCCTTGAAGGAAAGAATCGGCATGCTGAAAGCGCAGTTGGCCGTGAAGTCCGGAAAGAAGCGGAAGCTGGAAGCGTTTATGGTCAAGTTATGGGAGAAAGACATTCCCGCATCCTTCGATGAACGTACCTTCACTGCCGTGGTAGATCAGGTTGTGGTTTATCCGGGAGAAGGGAAAAACACAAAGAAATTGGTCTTTCGGTTCCGGGATGGGACACAGATGCCGGTAGATCTGTAAAGAAGCATATGAAAACAGCCCGCTTGCACAGCTGGTAGCGAAGTGATTCGCTGAGAGCTGGGCGAGCGGGGGTGTTTTCATATCCTATGAATTGTGGCGCCTTTTTCATTCTGCTTTTTGACCCTTGATGATCACCTTGCGCCAGAGTCTCAATATAGGGCATTGTGCAGCTCTCGCAAAAAGCAGTCCGCAGCTCTGGAAAAAACCTGATATCGCTTCCATATGATTGATGCCTCGGCCTCCATTTTCGGAGACAAGGGTCTGAAACACAGATTGCTGTTTCCACTAACATTAATCAGTTTGTCAAAGCAGACGGCATATCCTAACCCTTCCTCCACCAGCAGCGACGCATTGAACACCAGGTTATAGGTAGCTACCACATTCAGTTTGGTAATATCCTGCCCAAACCAGTTGGACATCGGCCAAGCATCTGTTTTTTGTGCTGACAGGATCAACGGCTGATCCCACAGATCCTGCGGCTGGATCAGAGCTTTCTGAGCCAGTGGAGCATCTTTCCGCATCAGTACACCCCAGGTATCGCGGATCGGCACTTGGATGGAACTGTAAACGTTCGTATCTACGGGGCTGTATACGACCCCGAAATCAATCAATCCCCGGTCCAAGTGCTCCTGCACAAAAGCGGCATTTCCGCTGAGAATATGGTAGTGGATGTCGGGGTGCTTTTCCTGTATGCGTTTGGCAGCCCTTGCAAAGATCCGGATCATATCCGATTTGCCAGTACCAATATAGACGTCTCCGGCAATGACTTCATTGGATAGCGAGATCTCACTTTCCGTCATGCGGACCAGCTCCAGAATCTCCTCTGCCCGTTTCCGCAGCAGCATTCCTTCCTCGGTCAAGAGAACCTTGCGGGAGCCTTTTGTGCCTCGGATCAAAAGCTGTTTGCCCAGTTCCTGCTCCAGCGCCTTTAACTGGGTGGACAGGGTGGGCTGCGAGAGATGCAGCGATTCTGCCGCGGCGGAAATGCTCTGCTCCCTGGCTACCGCCAGAAAATACTGCAACACGCGCAGTTCCATAACCATCGCCTCCTGGCAAAAGTATAGCGCACATATCAATAGGTTTCAACTATACAAGTATATTATAGATAAGTATTTGATATAAATACGCGCTCCAACTATACTAAATACAAAAGACGAGAAACGAAAGGAGGCTGATGATATGGAAAAGGAGATGCTGAAAGGAAAGGTAGCCATTATAACCGGCGCAAGCTACGGCATGGGACAGACCATGGCAGAGCTGTTTGCCGAGGAAGGAGCCGCCGTGGTACTTACTGCCCGGGGTCAGGAAAAGCTGGACCGGGTCGTGGAAGGCATCCGGGCAAAGGGCGGCCGCGCCGTGGGTGTGGTGGCGGACGTCTGCTCCACCGAGGACACCCGGCGGGTGTTTGAGACGGCGGTACGCGAGCTTGGCGATGTGGATATTCTCATCAACAATGCCGGCATCGGGGAGCAAAAAATGATCGACGAGACCGACGACGACTGGATGCTGCATGTGATGAACACCAACCTGGGCGGCCCCATGCGATATATCCGGGAGGCGCTGAAAATCTTTATGCCCAAGAACGACGGCGTCATCATTAATATCTCCTCCGTCAACGGGGAGCGTCCCTTCTGCGGGGCGACCTACACATCGACTAAGGGCGCACTCAACACCCTGACCAAGAATGTTGCCATGCGGCTGATCGACACCAACATCCGTTGCAATGCCGTGGCTCCTGGCGCAACGGTCACGCCGGCTCATATTGCCAACAAGGCCGGAGAACAGCCCGGTGGGGCCAAGATGCTGGAGCACAGCGGGCACTTTGTATATTTCCCCGGCCCGGAGTGCGATCCCATGGATCAGGCATATGCTTGCCTGTTTCTGGCCAGCAAAATGGGGCGCCATGTCAAGGGACAGGTGATCCAGGTGTGCAACGGCGCATTCCTGTAAGAAATAAGGGGGCAAGAAAATCCCTATGGCGGCAACGATGACGGAACGGGACCTGATCCTGAATTTGAACGCCGCCGGTTTTGACGAGTCCCTGGCACAGGAATTCGTTGACTGCTGGAAAGCCGGAAAAACCGTAGAGCAGTTGCGGCTGTTGGCCCAACAACGAGCGGGGCTGCTGGAGCAAGTTCATCGGGAGGAAAAACAGATTCATTGCCTGGACTATCTGGTCTATCAACTCAGGAAAGATGAGGGGCTGTGAACGTTCGTCCATGCCGGCTCAGGCGAAGCGGTGAATGGCGCGGAACCTATCCATATAGTAAAGGAGAACGATCATCATGTTAGGAAATTTCACGTATTGCAATCCCACCAGGCTTTACTTTGGCGAGGATGCTCTGAAAGGGCTTTATCAGGAACTTCCGAAGTACGGTCAGAATGTGCTGCTGGTCTACGGCGGCGGGTCTATCAAGAAAAACGGCATCTACGATGCTGTCATGGCAATTCTCAAGGAATGCGGCAAGACGGTGGTGGAGGATGGCGGTGTCATGCCCAATCCTACCGTGGATAAGCTGTATGAAGGATGCCGGAGAGCGAAGGAAGGCAAGGTAGACCTGATCCTTGCCGTTGGCGGCGGCTCTGTGTGCGATTACGCCAAGGCGGTCTCCGTGTCCACCTACTGCCAGGACGACCCCTGGGAGAAGTATTACCTGCGCATGGAAGATGTGGACAATGAAATCATCCCGGTAGGCTGTGTGTTGACCATGGTGGGCACCGGCTCGGAGATGAACGGCGGCTCGGTCGTCACCCACCCCGCCCAGAAGCTGAAGATCGGCCATGTGTTTGGGGAGAATGTCATGCCACGCTTCTCCATCTTGAATCCGGTCTACACCTTTACCCTTCCAAAGGAGCAGATGGTTGCTGGTTTCTTTGACATCATGAGTCATATCCTGGAGCAGTACTTCTCCGGCGAGGACGACAATACCTCTGACTATGTGATGGAGGGACTGATGAAATCTCTCATTCACAGCGCCCGCATTGCGGTCAAGGATCCCACCGATTATGAGGCCCGCAGCAACATCATGTGGATCGCCACCTGGGCGCTGAACACCTTTGTGGCCAAGGGGAAGTCCACCGACTGGGAGGTTCATATGATCGGCCAGTCCATCGGCGCCTACACCAACGCCACCCATGGCATGACCCTCTCCGCTGTATCCATTCCGTACTACAAATTCATCCTGCCCTACGGCCTGCAAAAGTTCAAACGTTTTGCGGTGAATGTATGGAATGTGAGCCTGGAGGGTAAGAGCGACGAGCAGGTTGCCCAGGAGGGCCTTGCCGCCATGGAGTCGTGGATGCGGGAGATCGGCCTTGTGATGAACGCCCGGGAGCTGGGCGTCACCGAGGAGATGCTGGACGGAATCGCCCAGGGCACCTTCCTGCTGGAGGGCGGCTACAAGGTGCTCAGCCGGGAAGAGGTCGTCCATATTGTGAAAGAAAGCATGCAGTAAAGGGAGGGGGTGTCCGTGAAAATTTTGGTGTTCAATGGAAGCCCACGGCCAAACGGCAATACTGCCGCCATGGTGGATGCCTTCGCAGAGGGGGCGCGGCAAAGCGGTCATCAGGTGGATGTGGTTTCTGTCTGCCAAAAGCGCATTGCTGGCTGCCTGGCCTGTGAGTACTGCCATACCACGGGCCATGGCCGGTGCATCCAGCAGGATGATATGCAGCAGGTCTACCCCCTGCTCCAGAAAGCGGAGATGATCGTGCTGGCGTCCCCCATTTACTATCACGGCTTCACCGGCCAGCTGCAATGCGCCATCAACCGCATCTACGCGTTGGACAAGCCGAAAAACCTCAAAAAAGCCGCGCTGATTATGAGCTCCGGGAGCAACCATGTCTACTGCGGGGCCATCTATGAATATCAGAACTCCTTCCTGAACTATCTGGGACTGGAGGATATGGGGATCTTTTCTGCCTTTGACAAGGAGAACAAGTCGGAGGCAAAACTGGCGGAGCTGCGGCAGTTTGGTTTGGAACTCAAATAAAGAGACTCAGCCGCTGGAGGAAAACGGCAATGGAATACAGGATCAACCGGCGAACCGGGGACAAAATCAGCATTCTGGGGTTTGGAACCTCGTACATCGCAAAGGCTTCAGAAAAGGATGGGGTAGAAACCATTCAGAAGGCCTATACAGGCGGGGTCAATTACTTTGATCTGGCGACAGCGGAGGGCAGGACCTTTTCCTATTTCGGCACGGCCCTATGCTCCGTGCGGGAAAAGGTGCTGTATCAGATCCACTTTGGCGCCAATTACCTCACCGGCGCCTACGGCTGGACCACCGACGCGGAGACCATCAAGCGCAGCATCGACTGGCAGCTGAACACCCTGAAAACCGATTACATTGACTACGGCTTTATTCACTGCATCGACGAGGTGTCCGACTGGCAGGCATATCAGCGAAACGGCGCTTACCGCCTGCTGCTGGATATGAAGGAGCGGGGGATCGTCCGCCATATCGGCCTCTCATCCCATACCCCCGCCACCATTCAGAGGGTCCTGGACGAGGCTGCGGTGGACATGCTGATGTTCTCAGTAAATCCCGGGTATGACGATCAGAAGGGGGAGTACGCCAACGGCTCTGTGGGTGAACGCGCGGCCATCCACCGCCGTTGTGAAGCGGAGGGCATCGGCATTTCGGTCATGAAGCCCTTTTCCGGCGGACAGCTGTTGGATGCTTCCCTGTCTCCCTTTGGACGGGCGCTGACCCAATATCAGTGCATGCAGTACGCCTTGGACCGCCCCGGCGTATTGACAGTGCTGCCGGGCATGAACAGCGTGGAGCAGGTGGAATATCTTTTGAAATTCTTTGAGGTCTCCGATGATAAAAAGGACTATTCCGTGATTGGGTCCTTCAGCCCGGCGAACGCAGTGGGACGCTGCGTCTACTGCAACCACTGCAAGCCCTGCCCCGCTGGCATCGACATCGGCCTGGTGAACAAATACTATGACCTGGCCCGGAACGGGGACCCCATGGCGGCAGAGCATTACCGCGGCCTTGCCCTCCACGCGGAGGACTGCATACAGTGTGGGCATTGCAATCGCCGCTGTCCCTTCCAGGTGGATCAGATGGCTCGCATGAAAGAAATCGCCTGCTATTTTTCTGATGCAGGGAAAAATTGAAGGTAAATGAAATTCCTTGACAGGAGAGGGGAATCTGCTTTTGTTGGATCACCCTCTTTTTGCTGGTGAACCTGACCCGGACGATGATTCGGTGGTAAAAGTCCACTACAGACGTGGCGACAGGAACTGTTTTGAAAATGCTGGGGAGCATTTCCTCGGCACTAAATGCGGCCTGTCCCTGGAAGGTTCTCATGGATGTTTGAGGAAAACCGGCTGAAGGGTAGAGAACCTATGAAGAATACCTGACTCATTTGGGCTGACAAACGCAGACAAGGAGGCGATTTCATGAAAAGAATACTGTGTTTTTTGCTGCCTGGATTCTTGATGCTCAGTCTGGCGGCTTGTGGTTATCAGGATTCATCCATTTCGGATGCGATCGATCCTCCTGCTGTGGGAAACAATGCTCCGGAGGTGACGGATGATACTGAAGTGAGCGAATCGGACTCCCCGGCCGTCAACAGCAGCGAACCATCTTCCGTTGAAGACAGTACAAACGCGGAAGGGGCATCTTCCAATACCGATGTCGATATTTCAATGGAGGATGGATCTTCCAATGAGGAACATGAGGAGGAAGCGAATATGCAGCAAAACATCTTTTATGTGACCGTGGGAAGCGAAACTTTTTCTGCGACCTTTGCTGAGAGTTCCGGAGCTCAGGCCCTGAAAGAACTGCTGGCTGACGGTGATATTACGATTCAGATGAGCGATTACGGCGGCTTTGAAAAGGTGGGGCCCCTTGGCCAAAGCCTGCCAACGGAGAATAGCCAAACAACCACCCAGGCCGGCGACATCGTACTCTACCAGGGGAATCAGATCGTGATCTTTTACGGCTCCAATTCCTGGAGTTATACGAGACTTGGCAAAATTGATGTTCTGACCGATTGGCAGGAGTCTGTGGGCAGCGGGGATATAGAAGTGACATTCTCTTTGCAGAGTCAATGAGCACAGCTTCCCCATCTTACAAGGGGGCATGTTGAGAAAACAACTGCAACATAAATTCCAGCAATAGAGTATGGTAGCGATGGGGGACAATAGGCCATGGCGCCCATTATTCTCTTTAGAACCTCGCCACCTTTGACAAATCTTTTATGTTCCCCAAATTCATATGTGCCCGCCTGAAGCCACGTGCATTGGTAGATAGGGTCTCAAGCGACAGTAAAAGGTACGTCACTATGGTTGTACGCCAATAAAGAAAGGGCGCATTATTGCACGGTAAAGAGGTATTCACCCTGCATACCCATTGAATACCCTGACCATGAAATCGTTATTTGTATCATTTTATGCGTGCAGACACACCAAAGGACACCGATATGGATACCATGTCGGTGTCCTTTCTTTTTGCGGTTTTGGACTCGAAGGTTGCAAGTATAGAGCATGTATCGATGCTTGCCCGTCTGCACCGCACATGGTACAATCAAACCCGGATAGAAGCAGGAAAGGATTGATGTCATGGAACTGCGCGTGCTCCGGTATTTTCTGATGGTTGCCCGGGAGGAAAACATCACCCATGCGGCGCAGCTTCTGCATGTGACGCAGCCCACGCTGTCCCGCCAAATTCAGGATCTGGAGGAGGAGCTGGGCGCGAAGCTGTTTGTGCGCAGCAACCACCGCATCGTCCTGACGCCGGATGGTCTGCTTCTGCGGCGCAGGGCTCAGGAAATCGTTGATCTGGCGGATCGTACACAGCGGGATTTTGCGGCCAGGGAAGAAGAACTGACCGGCGAGATCGCCATCGGCAGCGGCGAGACGCGCAGCGTGTCCGTACTTGCCGAGATGCTTGCCACATACCGCCAGCGGTATCCCCGGGTGAGCTACCGCTTTTACAGCGGCAATGCGGATCAGATCAAGGAGCGCATTGAAAACGGCACGTTGGATGTGGGGCTGCTGCTTGAGCCGGTGGATATTTCCCGATATGCGTTTTTGCGCGTGCCCATCAGGGAGGAATGGGGCGTCCTGACGCGGGAGGATTCGCCCTTGGGGACGCTTGCATCCGTCCATCCGGAGGATCTTGCGCGGCGTCCGCTGATGCTCCCCGGCCGGGCGCTGGTGCAGAATGAATTGGCCAACTGGTTTGGCGGCAGCGTGGATCAGCTCCAGATTCCGATTCGCTACAACCTTCTGTATAACGCCGCCATGCTGGTGAAAGGCGGCTTTGGCGATGCGCTGACCATACGGCTTGACTGCGCCTATCCGGGCCTTAGGTTTGTGCCGTTGGAGCCGCCCATCCGGCTTGGATCCGTTCTGGTCTGGAAAAAGCAGCAGGCGACCTCCCCCGCAGTCGGGGCATGGATCAGCCATGCAAAACAATGCCTGAAAGACATTTCTAATGATGCGAGATAAGTATTAGACATTACAACGGAATCGCACTACAATAAGGGTGTCCCATCCGGGGTGCCCTTTTTCATTTGAAAAGCGCGTGGCCGCCGGAGAATATGGAGCAGGGGAAAGGATTGCATGATGACCAAGAAAGAAGCAAGCGAGCGCTACCAGATTCCCATCGCGATTCTGGATGAATACGAAAGCTGGGGCCTGTGCTCTGCCGTCAAGCAAGTCATGGGCGTGTGGCAGTACGACGACCAGGATCTGGAACGCCTGAGCACCATCATGGCGCTGCACGACATGGGCTTTGACGTGAAGGAGGTGGAGCGCTATATGCGGCTGCTGCTCTCGGACGCGGACACCACCCGGGAACGCTTGCACATGCTGGAGCGGCGGCGAAACGCGGCGCTGGATGAAATTCACCTGAAGGAAAAGCAGCTGCAAAGACTGGACTACCTGCGCTACCAGATGCGCGGGCAGAAGGCGTAAGTCAATACGCCGGAAAGGAGCCACAATGCAATACACCAAGCTGGGAAAATCTGATCTGCATGTCTCCCGGGTATGTCTGGGATGCATGGGGTTCGGGGATGCGGCCCACGGCCAGCACAGCTGGACGCTGAACGAGGAGGCGTCCCGGGATGTCATCCGCCGGGCGCTGGAGCTGGGCGTCAATTTCTTTGACACGGCCATCGCGTACCAGAATGGCACCAGCGAGCAGTATCTGGGCCGTGCTCTGCGGGACTTTGCCCGCCGGGAAGATGTGGTGGTGGCCACGAAGTTTCCTGTGCGCAGCCAGGCGGAGATCGACGCGGGCGTCAGCGGTCAGGAGCATGTGCGCCGGATGCTGGACAGGAGCCTGCAAAACCTGGGCATGGACCATGTGGACCTGTACATCTACCATATGTGGGACTACCGCACGCCGCTTTACGAGATCATGGAAGGGCTGAACAACGCCGTCAGGGCGGGCAAGGCGCGCCATATCGGCATCTCGAACTGCTTTGCCTGGCAGCTTTGCAAGGCCAACGAGCTGGCCCGGCGAGAGGGCTTCGCGCCCTTCGTCAGCGTGCAGGGACATTACAACCTGATCTTCCGGGAGGAGGAGCGGGAGATGATTCCCTACTGCCGGGAGGAGGGCATTGCCGTTACGCCCTACAGCGCGCTGGCCGGGGGGCGGCTGTCAAGGATGCCGGGCGAGAGCTCCAAGCGCCTTGAACAAGACGAATACGCCAAGGGCAAGTATGACGGTACCGCGGCGCAGGACGGGCGCGTCATCGAGCGCGTGGCGGAGCTGGCACGGTTCCATGACGTGACCATGACGGAAATCGCGCTGGCCTGGCTCATGGGCAAAGGCGCCATTCCCGTGGCCGGAGCGACCAAGCTCAGCCATGTGGAGGGCGCGGCACGGGCCGCGGAGCTGGCGCTCACCGCGGAGGAAAACGCCTATCTGGAAGCCTGCTACACGCCCCACGCCCTGGTGGGCGTGATGGCGCAGAACACCCGGGAAACGGCGAACAGGCCGCAGGTCTGGTCGTCCAACACACCCAACGTCTGAAGCAGAAAGGAGTATTTTCCATGAAAACCCTTGTCGCTTACTTTTCCGCCAGCGGGGAGACCGCCCGCCTGGCCCAAACCATCGCACAGGCCGCCGGAGCGGACCTCCATGAGATTCGGCCGGCGCAGCCCTATACCGCCGCAGACCTCAACTGGCACGATGACCAAAGCCGTTCCTCCGTGGAGATGAGAGATCCGGCCTGCCGCCCGGCGATCGCCGGGGACGCGCCGGACCTGACGGCATACGATACCGTCTTTCTGGGCTTTCCCATCTGGTGGTATCAGCCCCCGCGCATCATCGAAACGTTCCTGGCCTTGTGCGATTTTTCCGGCAAGCGCGTCGTGCCCTTTGCCACCTCCGGCGGCAGCGGCATGGGGCGCACGGATGAAATTCTCCAAAAATCCTGCCCCACAAAGGCCGTCTTTCTGCCCGGCAGGCGGCTGAGCAGCAGCGCAAACCTGGGCGCGATTCGCAACTGGCTCAACGAGCTTGGCTGAACAAAAAATCAATCCGCAGAGAGGACGGAGGAAATCGTGATGAAAAAGCTGCTTGTCCTTGCCCTTGCCCTGCTGATGGGCCTGACCTTAGCCTGCGCCGAGGAAGAAGCGACGGCCTTCACCCCCACCGACTCCACCGTGCTGGTCGCCTGCTTCTCGGCCACGGGCAACACCTGGCCGCTGGCGGAGTACGCGGCGGAATACCTCAACGCCGACATCTTCCGCATCGAGCCGGAAGTGCCCTATACGGACGCCGACCTCAACTACAGCGACAGCAACTGCCGTGCCAATCAGGAGATGAACGACGAGACCAGCCGCCCGGCGCTGGCCGCGACGGTGGAAAACATGGAGCAGTACGACACGGTGGTGCTGGCGTTCCCCATCTGGTGGGGACAGGCGCCGCGGCTCATCGAGACCTTTGTGGAGGCCCACGGCCTGAGCGGCAAGACCGTGATCACCTTCTGCACCTCCGCCAGCAGCGGCTACGGGCGTACCGGCGAGATCCTCGCCGCGCTGACCGATGAGACGGTCCACTGGATCGAGGGCGCGCGCTTCCCGGCCTCCACCACGGCGGAGGACATGCAGGCATGGCTTGCGGAAAAGGGGATCGCCCCCTATACGGCGGAGTAACCCTCATTGGAGATGAATGAAAGGAGACAAAATCATGTCTGTCAAGCAAACCGCGGGGCGCGACGCGCTGGGAATCTTTGCCCCGAAATTTGCCGAGCTCAACGATGACGTGCTCTTCGGGCAGGTATGGAACCGCACGGACAAGCTCTCGCTGCGCGACCGCTCCCTGGTGACGGTCACGGCGCTCATGGCGCAGGGGTTGACGGATTCGTCCTTCCGCTATCACCTCACCACCGCCAAGAAAAACGGCATCACCCAAGAGGAGATCGCGGAGATTCTGACCCACGCAGCCTTCTACGCGGGCTGGCCCAAGGCCTGGGCGGCCTTCAACATGGCCAAGGAGGTCTGGGCGGACGATGCCGCGCCGGAGCAGGACGCCATGCAGGCGCACGCGGCCTCGATGGTGTTCCCCATCGGCGCGCCCAACGACGGCTTCGCGCAGTATTTCAGCGGGCGCAGCTACCTCGCGCCGCTTTCCACCGCGCAGGTGGGCATCTTCAACGTGACCTTTGAACCCGGCTGCCGCAACAACTGGCACATCCACCACGCCCAGGCGGGCGGCGGACAGATTCTCGTGTGCGTGGCCGGGCGCGGCTGGTATCAGGAGTGGGGCAAGGCCGCGCAGCTGCTCACCCCCGGCGACGTGGTGAACATCCCCGCGGGGGTCAAGCACTGGCACGGCGCGGCGCAGGACAGCTGGTTCAGCCACCTGGCGGTGGAGGTGCCCGGCACGGATGCCCGCAACGAGTGGCTGGAGCCGGTGACGGACGAGCAGTATGAGGCGCTGTGATAGAGCAAGTTCTGCGAATGGAATGACCGAATTGCCCGGAAATTTCCAGGCACTGGAGAACGTGCGGCGGCAGAAATCGTGAAAGGAGTGCGCATGAAACAGCGAATCAAAACAGGCGTGGATATCGCCATGACCGTGTTGTTCCTGGGCCAGATGGGCTATCACATGATGGACAACCGGATGCATGAATGGACGGGCGTGACGCTATGCGTGCTGTTTCTTCTGCATCACGCGCTCAACCCCGGCTGGCACCTGGGACTGCTCAAGGGCAGGTACTCCGCCTCCCGCGTGTGGCTGACACTGGTGGATGTGCTGTTGACGTTGGCGATGGTCGCGGTGATCGTCAGCGCGGTTCTGGTTTCGCGTCATGTGTTTGACTTCCTGGGTCTGCGCATGCGGGCGGTCGGGCGGCGCATTCACATGCCGGCGACCATGTGGGCGTTTGTGCTCACGGGGCTGCACATCGGGCTGCACTGGCACATCGTGCTGGGCAAATTTAGAAAGCTGGGAAATCGCGCCGGCGTCTGGCTTTCCAGGTTGATGCTGGCAGTTACGGTTGCCTTTGGCCTGTGGGAGTTTGCCACACGGGGCCTGTGGATGGAACTGTTCATGCTCCGGGAATTCGCCTTTCTGGAATACGGCGAACCCCTGGCGGTATTCTTTTCCTCCTACGCGGCCGTGTTGTGCGTGTGGGCCGCGCTGTCCTACTACATAGGTAAAGCGCTTCGAATCACACGAAATCCGAAAGCAAAGGAGGAAAACCTTGCATGAGAAGCATCTTTGCCTTACTGGCGTCGTTCCTGCTGGCGCTTCCCGCCTGTGCCCAGGAGGCGAAACCCTCCGTGCTGATTGCGTACTTCACCTGGGCGGAAAACACCATCATCGAGGACGAAGCAGCCTCTTTGGCCAGCGCACTGGCGCATTATGACAACATGGGCGACAGCCAGAGCGGCGTGGACGCGACATCCTCCGCCAGCCTGCTGATGCCGGGCAACACGGCGATGATGGCTTCGCACATCCAGCGGCTCACCGGCGGAGAGCTGTTTTCCATCCAGGTGGAGCAGCCCTATCCCAGCAACTACGACGAATGTCTGGACCGCGCGGCGGACGAGCTGGACGACAACGCGCGCCCGGCGCTCAAAACCCATGTGGAGAACATGGAGGACTATGACATCGTCTTTCTGGGCATGCCCAACTGGTGGTACTCCTGCCCCATGGCGGTGCTGACCTTTGTGGAGGAATACGACTTTTCGGGCAAGACGGTCATTCCCTTCGTGGCCCATGGCACGGGCGGCATCTCCGGCTCGGTCCGGGACATGAGCGCCTTGCTCCCGCAGGACTGCACGGTGCTTGCGCCCATCGGCGTCTACCGTCCGGAGATTCCTACCTGTGGCCCTGCTGTGGAGGAATGGCTTAAGACGCTTGATTTACCCTTTGCCCTGAACGATTCCTTTGAGGTGACGGAATGAAAAAGACGCTATGTCTGCTGCTTGCGCTGCTGCTGGCCGCAGGGCTGAGCATGCCTGCGCTGGCGGAGGACCTTCCCATGTTGCAGCTCAGCGTGGAGGGCGGCTCCCTGACCCTGACGCTGGAGGACAATTCCGCGGCGCGGTCGATCCTTTCCCAGCTTCCGCTGACGCTGGCCTTTGAGGATTACAACGGCACGGAAAAGATTGCCTACCCGCCGGAAGGGCTGGACCTGTCCGACGCGCCGGACAGCTGCGACCCGGATGTAGGGATGCTGGCGTACTATGCGCCCTGGGGCAACCTGTGCATCTTCTATCAGGATTTCCGGTATTCCGAAGGGCTGGCGCCGCTTGGCAAGCTGGAGGGGGATATGGGGCTGCTTACCGCCATGGACGGCAGCTTCAGCGCGGTTCTGGATATCGCGCCAGGCACAGGCGCACCCGCGGTCTACATGACCTCCGAAATCACCCCCGAGGGCCTGATGGCCGTCTATGAGGCCCTGGGGCGCGCGGCGCAGGGCGAAAACGTGGCGGTCAAGATCTCCACCGGAGAAACCGGCAGCAATTACCTTCGCCCCGAGCTCATCGGGGACTTCGTGCAGACGGTTGGCGGCGCCATCGTGGAGTGCAACACGGCCTACGGCGGGCAGCGCGCCTCCACGGCCATGCACTACCAGCTGGCCGAGGATCACGGCTATACGGCCATCGCGGATGTGGACATCATGGATGAAAACGGCTCCATGACCCTGCCGGTCACCGGCGGCACGGTGCTCTCCGAAAACTACGTGGGCACAAATCTGCAAAACTACGACTTTCTGGTGGTGCTCTCCCACTTCAAGGGCCATGCCATGGCCGGATTTGGCGGCGCGATCAAGAACCTGTCCATCGGGTGCGCCTCCTCCGAGGGCAAGGCGTGGATTCATTCCGGCGGCACGGGCGGCAGCATGTGGGGCGGGGAGCAGGACGCCTTCCTGGAGGCCATGGCCGAGGCGGCCAAGTCCGTGGTGGACTACTTCGGAAGCGGCGAGCGCGCCCTGTACATCAACGTCATGAACCGCCTGAGCGTGGACTGCGATTGCGACGGCAATCCCGCCGAGCCGGACATGCACACATCGGCATTCTAGCCTCCCTGGACCCGGTGGCGCTGGACCAGGCGTGCATTGATCTGGTGTACGGCGCGCCGGACGGCAGCTCCCTCATCCAGCGCATCGAGAGCCGCAACGGCCTGCATACGCTGGAGCATACGCAGGACATCGGCTTTGGCAGCCGGAACTACACGCTGGTGAACATCGAGGATGGACTAGATTGAACGCGAGGCCATCTACCTGTGGCATTACCTGGACATCCAGCTGCGGCAGATTGTGCCCTACTGGGCGCTGGGCATCCTGCTGGGATCGGCGGTGTCGGTGTTTGGCAAGCGCTGGATTCACGGCGCTTTTGCCGGCGTCGGACACGGCAAATGGGGCTGGCTGGGCGTTGTCCCGGCCAGCCTGTTGGGCATTACCTCGCCGCTGTGCATGTATGGCACCATTCCTCTGGCTGCCTCTTTTTCCGAACAGGGCGTCAGGGACGATCCTCTGGCGGCGTTCATGATGTCCTCCGTGCTGCTCAACCCGCAGCTATTGCTTTATTCAGCAGCGTTGGGACGGACGGCGCTGGCCGTCCGGTTCGTCTCCTGCTTCCTGTGCGGCTGCGCGGCGGGATGGCTGGTCCGCGCATTTTCCGGGACAGGCCCTTCTTTCACTTCAGCGGCTTTCACCTCCGCGCCAGCCGGACACGCACCCCCATCCGCTGGTTCGCTATCTGCTCAACGTGCTGCGCAACATCCGGGCCACCGCCCCGTGGCTGGCTGTGGGCATCCTGCTGACCGCGCTGTATCAGTCACGTGCCCCGGGAATGGGCCGCGGAGCTGTTTGGCGGCGGTGGGTTCGGCGTACTGCTGGCCGCGACGCTGGGCGTTCCGCTGTACATGTGCGGCGGCGGTACCATACCGCTGCTGCTGGAGTGGCTGGCAAGCGGCATGACCCTGGGCGGCGCCGCGGCGTTCATGCTCACTGGCCCGGCGACCAAGATCACCAACCTCGGCGCGCTTAAAACCGTGCTGGGCATCAAGCACTTTTTGCTGTATATCGGGTTCGTCATGGTCTTTTCCTTTATCACAGGAATGGGCGTGAACGCCTTTGGAATGAAGCCTTGAGAAGGGAGGAAAAGTTTTGATGCTGCATTTTGACTTTAACAACCCCACGCATTTGCCCTTTGGCAGTGGACAACTGAACGACCTGCACGCGCAGCCCATGCCGGGCAAGAAAGCGCCGCTGCTGATTTCTGCCGGCAAATCTACCCGGGAGACCGGTTCCCTGGCCAGGGCGGGGGAACAGCTCTCCCTTGCCGGGGTTGACTACGCGGTCTGACCGAAAATCCATGAAAACCCATCCCGGGAATGCGTCATGGAAGCAGCTGCCTTTGCCCGGGAGCAGGGATGCGACTTCATTGTGGCGCTGGGCGGCGGCGCGGTGTTGGATGCGTCCGTCGCCGTGGCGGCCATGGCCACCAACCCCGGCGATCTGTGGGACTATGTATGCGGCGGTACTGGCAAAGGTCAGCCGCTGACGCATGCTGCTGGGGCGGCCGAATGACAATGGGGGGTTGTCACGTGCCGGTGCGCGGCAGGCGGCGCAGCCATGGAGGCGGCCGGATCAAGGGTTCATGCGCCTCCATGTGACGGGCAATGCCATCGTTTGCCGGTCCAACCGGACGCACTGCCAGCATAGGGGCCGGCTCGAAAGGACGGCCTTGAGAGAATGCCATTTTTTTCACAATTCGCCCGAAATCTCCATCCATTGGGCAGGAAATGACATGTTCAAGCGCGAAAATCACCCATAGAAATCGTCATTTGGCAGGGGATGTCGGACTTATGCTGAAACGAGAACGAAGGGTACGGCTGGCTGCCACCTTGCTGGTGGCATTGTGCGCACAGGTATTTCTGCCTGTTCCGTCATTTTGCACGGCCTCGGCAGCTGCCGAAAATGCGCTGAATACAGCGCCTGCATTCGGCGCATACCTCCATCATGACTACACTGGAATCTATGCATTCGACAATCCGGTGATCGCGCACAATGCGCAGCAGGCGGCGCAGGCAGCCGTCGACATGAACCTGTGCGGCGACCCCGCAGAGCTGCAACTGGAGCGCACCGCATCGCTGGAAGGCGAGACATTTTACCAGTTTCAGCAGATTCATCAGGGCATGAGGGTATGGGGCCATCGCATGATGGTCCTGACCGATGCACAGGGCACCGTGCGTGCAATCAGCGGCGATTACGTGCCCATCGGAGATCTGGAGGCCCGGCAGGCGGACTGGAATGCGCTGGCGCAGGCGGCGACAGACTGGGCGCGTGGCGCAGGCCTGCTCGATGGAGACGGCGCGCTGACCGCTGAAGACGTGCAGCGCGCGAGCGAACAGGTCGTCTACGCAGGCGGCAGTGCGCCGCGCCTGGCCTGCCTGGTAGACGGTTCCATCCTGGGTTCCGGCGCCGCGCCGGACATTCTGCTGGATGCGGAAACGGGCGGGCTGCTGGACGTCATCGACAATCAGCTGTCCACCGCCGAAATGACGCTCGACACCTATCCATGGCGGGCCGAATTCCCCTGCGAGGAGAACGGCGAGTATCTCCTGCGCGACGAAGCGCGCTGCTTTGAAATTTACGATGCGCAAGGCTATCTGGTCGTCCCCCTGATTACCACAGAGGACGACGACCCTCTGATCGAAAAGCAGGATTACGTCAAAAAGAATCTGTTGGATGCGCTGCTGGATCGGGGGCCTGCCGGTCTGACCTATTCGGAAGGATTGATCGATGAGCCCGTCTCGCTGCACGACCCGGAGGACGCGGACGCCTATGCGCGGAATGTCTATGCAAGCGCCGCGCTGGCCTACGACTACTTCCACGAGGTGTTGGGCTGGGATGGCTTCAACGGCGCCCGGGCAAACATCAAAATCGTCTACAACAGCAAGGGTGTGCCCAACGGCAACACCGTCAGCACGGACAATGTCAACATGTATCCGGGAGAAAAAGCCGGCATACTGGTCTATCTGGACAACGCCGGGCGGGAATACGCAGCCAATCCCAATACAGGGGTCCATGAATACGCCCACGGCGTCGAGCGGACGATCAGCGGCATCGTTTCCGATGGCGACGACGAGGGGGGCGGCATCCGGGAAGCGTTCAGCGATGCATTTGCCGAGCTGGCTGAGGCATACGCCACAGGACGCGATCCCGACTGGACCAATGCCGTGCGAAGCTGCTATCCGAGCGGCGCGGATACGCTGTTCCACTATGCCGACTACGCGGATGGCACGGACGGCCATGCCTCCAGCACGATCGTCACGTACTCACTGTACCGGCTCTGGTGGGAGTGGCGCGACAGTATGCCGGTCGCGGAATGCATGGAAAAGATGTCGCATCTGTTGTTCCGGGCGCTGTTCCTGCTGCCAAGCGATGCGGGTTTCTTTGATCTGGCGTATGCCATGCGCACGAGCGGACGCATCATGGAACGCAACGGAGACCTGTCCCTGAAGCAATACGACCAGCTCTGCGAATCCCTCCAGAGCGTAGGTCTGCTCAAGCAGGAGTCGACATGCATCATCGAGGTCACCGATCGGGACGGCGTACCCGTCGAAAATGCGCTGGTAACGCTGGTTACCGGCGAAGATGCCGATGCGCCCGTGCTCGAGGACAACGATCTGAACGGCGGCATGAGCCTGATTACGCTGCGTACCAGCGGCGCAGGGCTGTGTCACATTCGGCTGTTCGACGATGGCGCAAGCTATCGCATCGCCGTTCACGCCGATGGCTACGAGCCATATTCCGGCTGGGTGGATACCATCGTGGAACAGACGGACTCCGCCGACGTGCAATTTCTGGTCAATCGCGTACAGCTATGGCCCGAGGGCGGCGAACCCGGCGAGATCCCGACGGCCGAGTTCGACGACGGATTGCTGTGGGCCCAGCTGGAGCGTCTTGCAGAGCAGTACGGCATGGTGGACAGCGGCGAAGAGCGCTTTGCGAGCGATCCGGCACAGTCATCCATCCCCGCAGAACGGCTTTGCGGACTGCTGGGCGCGGATCTCTACGACTACGACGGCGACGGGCAAAACGAACTGCTCGTCATGCGCCTGGATACGCCGCCCGCTCAAGCGCAGGGCTCTGAAACGACGCATTGCGTGATATCGGTCTACGATTGGAATGCCAATATGGCGGCGGTGGAGCTGGCAGGCGAGCTCACCTTTGATTTGCCCATGACGAATGGATTTGCCAACGCTGCCATTCACTTTGCGCGCGGAGAGTCGAGCGAAGGCGCGGCGTTGTACGCAGAATATCTCTACGACTTCAATTCACGGGGGTTCGGTACGCTGCGCATCGCGTATGACGGAACGCTGCATGTGACCGGCGGCGTCGAGTGCGACGAGTTCTATGCGTGGTGCAGCTGTCATCGTGCGCTGTCAAACGAGGCATTGCAAAACCTGCTGAGCCCTCAGCTGGCGCTGGATGGCGGCGGATGGGAGCAATGGGGCCTCTACGACTGGGAAGAAGAATCCGCCGATCCCTCCCAGGATGATCTGGATGCATACAGCGCATGTTATGCCGGCCTTCTGGCGGAAATCCATCTGGAAAATCCCGAATCCTTCAGCATGTGGATCAATCCTGCCCGCCCCACCGTGGGCGAATATATCCCCGAGCAGGCAGAAGCGTTCCAGCAGCGCGTGGAGGCGCTGTCCCGGTATGAACACGAGCATGCCGCCGCACCATTCGACCAGCGATACCGTCCGACAGACGGTACGCTGTTGGCATTGTGCGGAGTGAGCCGCTTTGTGGACAGCGCCGGCATCGCGCTCAATTGCTATGACGCGGGAGACGCACTGTCTTCGTACCGTTAAAGGGATCCATTCCGCCTTTTGAAAGGCGCCGGTAGGGAAAGCGGAGGGGTTCATGCTGCATTCCCCATGAGTATCCCCAACCTCAAATCGTTCCTTGCGCCATTGTATGCGTGTAGACGCGACTGAAACGCAACGTTGATGCCAACGCATTGAAGTCACAGCTTTTGACGTCCTGAATACGCAAGGTATTGCCGCATTCTACAGAAAATATTGATGTTCTATACTGTGGACTGAGACAGAGGGGAAGAATCGCATGTTTATCAACTACGCCCATAGAGGGGCGTCGGCCTATGCGCCCGAGAACACCATGGCGGCGTTTGAGCTGGGCGTGCGGATGGGCGCCAACGGCATCGAACTGGACCTGCAACAGACCCGGGATGGGACAATCGTCCTCTTTCACGACGCGGAGATCGACCGCAAGTCCAACGGCAGCGGCACAATTGGCGAACATACTTACGCGCAACTGCGCGAGCTGGACTTTGGCGGGTGGTTTCACGCATCCTTTCAGGGGGAGCGGATCGTGCGGTTTGAGGACTTCGCGCAGACCTTCGCACGCCGGGACCTGACGTTCGCGGTTGAACTCAAGGGCGCGGGCTTTGAGCGGGAGGCGCTGGAGACGGTAAGACGGTATTTTGACCTGAACCGCGTCTACATCACGTCCTTCTCCTATGAGGCGCTCCGGCGTGTTCGGGCGCTGGATGGCGCGATCCGGCTGTCCTGGCTGATCCGGGAGAGCATCGACGAAGGAGGGCTGCAAAAGCTGCGGGAGATCCGGGGCAGCCAGATCTGCCCGCCGGCCAGGAGCGTGACAGCGGCGGAGGTCGAGCTGGCACACGCATGGGGTGCAGGGGTCAGACTCTGGGGCGTTTCGGATGAGGAGGTCATGCGAAGGACCTTCCCGCTGCATACGGAGGGGATGACGGTCAACTTTCCGGACAAATTGAAGGCGCTCATGGACGGACAGACCGGAAGGCGGTGACGAAGGCCCGTCAGGACGGAATGAGACGGCACAGGTAGCGGACGCATCCGGGGTATTTTTCGCCCAGGGGGACGATGGAAAACCCGCAGGCGCGGTAAAAGCCGACGGCGTCGCCGTCCGTTTCCGCGCGCAGTTCCCCCTTGGCGAGGCGGCGCTTGCTGCCGCAGGCCGCCGGGATGAGCGAAGCATAACAGAAAAGCGCGGAAATGCAAAGCATGTGCAGGCATGCTTCCAGGTCCGCGCCTTTTCCGGCTGAAAATGGCGCGGGGAGAAGGCGGCGTCTTTCAAATCCCGGCAGGTTATGGTATAATATATCCGTTTATGACAAAACGACATGGGTGAGAAGATGGCTCGGTATTGGTTCGGACGGCTCCGCTTGCGCATGAAACGCAGGCCTGCGCGCACAACAGAGCGGACATACGGCGCATCGGGAAGGCGTCCGCAGGGCCGCAGCTTCGGCGAGGGGCGCGCGGCGGGGAAGCGCCCGCAGGGCCGTAGCTTCGACAGGGGCCGCACGGCGGGGAAGCGTCCGCAGGGCCGCAGCTTCGGCGAGGGGCGCGCGGCGGGGAAGCGTCCGCAGAGCTGGAGCTTCGACGGAGGCCGCGCGCCTTCGACGCATGCGCGCGGAGGAAGGGCACGGCAATATGCCCACGCGCCGCAAGTCTGGCGCAGACGCCGCCTGATGCGGATGTGCGCCGCCGGCTGCATGGCTGTGCTGGCGCTGTGCCTCGTGCGGCTCATCTCCTATGGAGCGGACTATGTGAAGGCGCGGCGCGCCTCTGCGGAGCTGCGCGCGATCTACTACGAGCAGGAGGAGCCCGTCGCAGCCACGCCTGCACAGGCCGCGCCCACGCCCACAGCCATGCCTTCACCCACGCCCGAACCGTCGCCCGCGCCTTCGTCCACGCCGGCGACGGTGCTGGAGCCGCTCGCCTATCCGGACAACCCCTACGCCAACGTGCGCACGCGCTTTCAGAAGATCCAGCGGCAGAACGCGGACATCATCGGCTGGCTGACCATCGACGAGATGATCGACGAGGCGGTCGTCCAGCGCGACAACGCGTATTATCTCAACCGGGACTACCGTGGCTACCACAACGTCAACGGCGCGATCTTCCTGGAGGAGACCTGCGATCTGTCGACGCGGCCCTATACGCTCATGCTCTACGGCCACAACATGAAGACCGGCGCGATGTTCGGCAGCCTGCGCAACTATGAGAACATGACCTATTACCGCAACAACCCCTTCATCACCTTTGACACGGCCTATGAGGACGGACGGTATGTGATCTTCGCGGTGTCGACCGTCAGCCTTGACCGGCTGGACGACCGCTATGTCGACTTTGCCAAGCTGAACGCGGATTGGATTGATCAGCGCAGCGAAGCGCTGGACGCGCTGATGTCCTGCTCGCTGTACCGCACGGCGCTGGATGTGACGCCCCAGGACCAGCTGTTGCTGCTCATCACCTGCGTGGACGACGAGGAGGAGCGGCGCGTGGTCGCCGCCCGCAGGCTGCGACCGGATGAGACCGAGGAGAGCCTGGCAAAGGCGATCGAGGCCACCACCAAGCGATGACCTGTCAGACGGGGATTGACAGGGCGCGCCCGGCGGCCTATCATATGGATATACCCCTAATGGTATGGAGGGCTGAGCCGTGAGACAATGCATGGATTCGGACAATCTGCACCGCCGCCTCAAGAAGATCATCGGCCAGGTGCAGGCCATCGACCGCATGATCGACGAGGACGTTCCCTGCGAAGACGTGCTCTCCCAGATCAATGCCGCCAAGTCCGCGCTGCACAGGGCCGGTCAGGTGGTGCTGGAGGGGCATATCCGCCACTGCGTGCGCGACGGCATCGAGCACGGCGACGCCGATCAGACGATCGCCAGCTTCGCCAAGGCTGTGGAACGCTTTGCCAACATGCGCTGACAGAGGCCGGCCGTCTTCCCGGGCCGGTTTCTCTTTTACCCTCTTGACATACCAATACCCCTATATGTATAATAGACGCGTGCGAAGCGGATGCAGGAAGGGAGATCGGACATGAAACGGGTCATCGAGCGGTTGGAATCACTACTGGAATGGGGCGGTGTGCGCAAGGACATCGTGTTCCTTGTGGTATCGGGCGCGGCGCTGCTGGCGAGCATGCTGGGCCTGGCGCCGCTTCCGTTCGACGCGGCGTGGATCGCCATTGTGCTGTGCGGCCTGCCGATTGTGCTGGAGGCCATCATCGGGCTGGTGACGGCGCTGGATATCAAGGCCGACGTGCTGGTGTCCATCGCGCTGATCGCGTCGGTCATCATCGGCGAGGACTTCGCGGCCGGCGAGGTGGCCTTCATCATGCAGCTGGGCGCGCTGCTGGAAGAGCTGACCGTGGCCAGGGCACGCGAGGGCATCCGCAGGCTGGTCCATCTCACGCCGCGGACCGCCCGCGTGCTGACGGAGGGCGGCGAGCGCATCGTGCCTGCGGAGCAGGTGCGGGTCGGCGACCGTATCCGCGTGCTGCCCGGCGAGACGGTGCCCGTGGACGGCGTCATCCTGTCCGGGCAGACCTCCGTCAACCAGGCGGTCATGACGGGCGAGTCTTTGCCGGTGGACAAGGCGGTGGGCGACGAGGTGTCCAGCGGTACGGTCAACCAGTTCGGCGCGTTCGAGATGCGGGCGGCGAAGGTCGGAGAGGACAGCTCCATCCAGCGCATGATCCGGCTGGTACAGACGGCGGACGCGGGCAAGGCGAAGATTGTGCGGCTGGCCGACCGGTGGGCGACCTGGATCGTCGTCGGCGCGCTGACCGCCGCCGTGCTGACATGGCTGGCGACGGGGGAGGTCATCCGCTCCGTCACGATCCTCGTCGTGTTCTGCCCGTGCGCGCTGGTGCTGGCCACGCCCACGGCGATCATGGCCGCCATCGGCAACGCGACGCGGCACGGCTTCCTCGTGCGCGAGGGCGACGCGCTGGAGCGGCTCGCGCAGGTGTCGAAGATCACGTTCGACAAGACCGGCACGCTCACGTACGGCACGCCCCGGGTTGTGGCGGTTGAGTGCGCGGCGCCGTATGCCCGCGAGGAGCTCTATGCGCTGGTGGCGGCGGCCGAGCAGCTGTCCGAGCATCCGCTGGGCAGGGCGGTGGTTCGCAGCTATCGGCAGGAGAACGGCCCGGACCTGCCCGCGGCCGAGGCGTTCCGGATGATCCCCGGCGAAGGCGTGGCGGCCACGGTCGGGGGCAGGCAGGTGCGGGCGGGCAACCTGAAGCTCGTCACGCGGGAGGCTGTCATGCCGCCCGAGCTGACGTCCGGCACAGAAAGCTACCTCGACGAGGGATGCACCGTCATCTACGCCGCGGTGGACGGCGTGGCGGCGGGCTACATCGCGCTGGCCGACACCGTCCGCGGCGAGAGCGCCGCGATGGTCGAAGCCATCCGCGCCCAGAACGTGGAGGCCGTGCTGCTCACCGGCGACAACCCGAAGGCGGCCGCGTTCATCGCCGGGCAGCTGGGGATCCGCGAGGTGCATGCGCTGTGCAGGCCGGAGGACAAGCTCAGCCGGATCGGCGCATACCAGGCGGACGGCAAGGCGGTGTGCATGATCGGCGACGGCGTCAACGACGCGCCGGCGCTGAAGAAAGCGGATGTGGGCATCGCGATGGGCGGCGTGGGCAGCGACATCGCCGTAGAGGCGGCGGACATCGCGCTGGTCGACGACGAGATCCGGGAGCTGCCGCACCTGCTGGCGCTGTCCCGGCGGATGATGCGGACCATCCGGCTGAATTTGAGCCTCTCCATGGGACTGAACTTCCTGGCCATCCTGCTGGCCATCGCCGGCGTGCTGGGCCCGGTGACGGGCGCGCTGGTGCACAACGCGGGATCGGTTGTCGTCATCCTCCACTCGGCGCTGCTGCTCTCCTGGCGGCGATAATGGGGAAAAGGGCCTGCGCATTGCCGAAGGCAAAATGGACATCGCCTGCAAGCGGCTGAAACGTCCACGACGGCAGACGCTGCGAGCTTCATTGGCGCGTTTTGCCCCCGCCTGCCGGCCTGGAAACGCCTTCGGCCGGGCGCGCCGGGCCGCCGTCGACCTGCAGCACGCGCCACGCGCCGTGGGCGTACTGGAGCAGGTTGACTGCGGCATAGCCCTGGGGAATGCGCTTCTTTTCGCACAGCGGGCGGCCCAGCAGCGCGCACAGCAACAGACGGTTGAGGCCGGCGTGCGCGACCATCACGGCGCAGCGGCCGGTGCGCTGCGCGACATGGTCGAGCGCCGCGCGGGCGCGGGCGAGGCCCTGCTCGTCCGTCTCACCGCCGGGCGGGCACGAGCGCCGCGGCGTGGGGCCGAAGTATTCCGGATAGCGGGCGCGGATGAGGTCGAACGACAGGCCGTCCCATTCGCCGCCGTGGAGCTCAATCAGGTCGCTCAGTACGCAGGGCGCGGCCGCGTCTCCGGCGATGCACGCGGCGGTCTGCCGGGCGCGCAGCAGCGGGCTGGTGTACACGGCCTCGACGCCGAGGCTGGCGAAAAAACGGCCAAGTGTCCGGGCCTGCGAAAGCCCGTGCGCGCTCAGTGGCAGGTCCAGGCTTTGCCCCAGACACAGCTGCTCGCCTGCCGGAGCGTCCGGCTGCGCGTGGCGAACCAGGTAGATGAGCTTTTCGGACACGGCGATTGTCCCCCCTTTCAAAATCTGCGCGCCCCCGATGCCATGGGGCCGTCGGCTGGCAAAAAGGCTATTGACAGATGCGCCAAGAACCGATAAGATAATAGTGTCTTCGAGCCCCCCTTCCTAAGGCGCAAGCGATGGAATCGGGGCCGCGTCAAGCGATTGACCTAGGGTTATGCTGGAAACGGCGTGGCCTTCCTGTTTGAAAAGGAGACGGCATGCAAACGCAGGGACCCGTGTGGTTCGCCTTGTCTGTGTCCGCTTCCTTTTTGGAAGCGGATTTTTTGCGCCGTCCGCTTGCCATGATAGAAAACGGCCGAGGTGCGAGCTCAGCCGTTTCCTATAGATATGGAGAGAAAGCCGCTGTCTGCCCCCTCTGTGCACCATATCAAGGACATGATAACGGCTTTCTCTCCAAAAATCAATACATAAAGGAGAAAAGCCATGAAAACCAAGAACTTTTTCGCCCTGCTTCTGGCGCTCGCGTGCGCGCTGACCCTGTCCGTGCCGGCCTATGCCGGGGCGGAAGAAGAACCCGTGGAGCTCATCGTGTTCGCCGCGGCGTCGATGACCGAAACGCTGACGGAGATCAGCGAGCTGTACCGCGAGGTCGCGCCCAACGTCACGCTCGTATTCAACTTCGACTCCTCCGGCACGCTCAAGACGCAGATCGAAGAGGGCGCGGACTGCGACGTGTTCATCTCCGCCGCGCCCAAGCAGATGAACGAGCTGGACATCGAGTCCGAGGCGAACCCCGACGGGCTGGACTTCGTGCTGCAGGGCACCCGCATTGACCTGCTGGAGAACAAGGTCGCGCTGGCCGTGCCGGAGGGCAACCCCAAGGGCATCGACTCCTACGACGCGCTGGTCGCAGGCCTGAAGGACGGCAGCGTCATGCTGGCGATGGGCAACTCCGACGTGCCGGTCGGTCAGTACACCCAGAAGATCCTGGCCTACTATGAGCTGGACGAGGCGGAGCTGGCCGAGGCCGGCGTCATCACCTACGGCTCCAACGTGAAGGAAGTGACCACGCAGGTCGCCGAGGCGACGGTCGACTGCGGCATCATCTACGGCACGGACGCGTACTCCGCCGGCCTGACCGTCGTGGATACCGCCACCGCCGAGATGTGCGGCCAGGTCATCTATCCGGCGGCCGTGCTGAACGTGACCCGCAACGAAGAGGCCGCGAAGGCCTTCCTGGACTACCTCACCGGAGAAGAGGCCAGCGCCGTGTTCGAGTCCGTCGGCTTCAGCCCGCTCTCCTGACGCGCGCCGCTGCGGGCGGGCGGTCTTCGCCCGCCCGCTTCATTTTGCTGTAAAGGCCGGTGAACGCCATGGACTGGTTTCCGCTGATCAACTCCCTGCGCATCGCAGGCATCAGCACGGTGGTCATCTTCTTTCTGGGCATCTTTGCCGCATACTACATCGCCAAAGCGCCGCGCGCGGTCAAGGGCATTCTGGACGTCGTGCTCACGATGCCCCTGGTGCTGCCGCCCACGGTCGTGGGCTATCTGCTGCTGCGCGTGCTCGGCCCCAAGCGCATCATCGGCGCGTGGGTGCTGGAGACCTTCGGCCTCAAGCTCACCATGACCTGGTGGTCGGCCATCTTCGCCACGGCCGTGGTCATCTTCCCGCTCATGTACCGCACGGCGCGCGGTGCGTTCGAGTCCTTTGACGAGACGCTGGCCCACGCCGGGCAGACGCTGGGCCTGTCCAACCGCTACATCTTCTGGCGCATCCGCATGCCCTACTGCCGCCAGGGCATCCTGGCCGGCACGGTGCTGGCCTTTGCGCGCGCGCTGGGCGAGTATGGCGCCACGAGCATGATCGCCGGCTATACGCCCGGGCGCACGGCCACGATCTCGACCACGGTCTATCAGCTGTGGCGCACAAACGACGACGCGCTCGCCTTCCGGTGGGTCATGATCAACATGGCCATCTCCGCAGTGGTGCTGCTGGCGGTCAACATGCTGGAGCGCAAGCGCCGCACCCGAAAGGAGGAGGCATAAGTGGCCCTGTCGGTGGACATCGAGAAGACGCTGGGTGATTTTCACCTTCGGGTGAAGTTCGAGGCGGAGAACCGCGTGCTCGCGCTGCTGGGCGCGTCCGGCTGCGGCAAGAGCATGACGCTCAAGTGCATCGCGGGCATCGAGCGGCCGGACCGGGGCGTGATCACGCTGGACGGCACGACGCTCTTTGACAGCGGTCGGGGCGTCAATCTGCCGCCCCAGCGCCGCCGGGTCGGGTATCTGTTTCAGCAGTACGCGCTCTTCCCGAACATGACGGTGGAGCAGAACATCGCCGCAGGCGTGCGCGACAGACGCCGCGCGCGGGAGGAGACGGCGGAGGCCATCGCCGCGATGCGCCTGGAGGGGCTGGAGCGCAAGCGGCCGCACCAGCTCTCCGGAGGGCAGCAGCAGCGCGTCGCGCTGGCGCGCATCCTGGTCAACCGGCCGGAGGTGCTGCTGTTGGACGAGCCGTTCTCCGCGCTGGATAGCCACCTGCGCTTTCAGCTGGAGCAGGAGCTGCGCGGCGCGATCCGGCGGTTTGGCAAGACGGTGTTGCTCGTCTCCCACAACCGCGACGAGGTCTTCCGCCTGTCGGACGAGGTCGCGATCATGCACGACGGCCGGATCGAGACGACCGGCGAAAAGAAGGCGGTCTTTGCCAACCCGAGGACGCGCAACGGCGCGATCCTCACCGGCTGCAAGAACGTCTCGCCCGTCGAGGCGATCGGCGAGCGGCGCGCGCGCGCCGTGGACTGGGGCGTCGAGCTGGCGCTGCCCGCATCCGCGGACGGCGTGCAATACGTCGGCATCCGCATGCACGACGTGCGCCTTGCGGAAGCGCAGGGGGAGCCGAACGCGTTCCTCTGCCGCGTGGAGGAGACGATCGAGAACCCGTTTTCCTGTACCGTTCTGCTCAGGCCCGAGGGCGCGGCGCGTCCCATCGGCTGGGAGCTGGACAAGGAGCGCTGGCGGCAGATCCGCGCGGAGCGCCTGCGCGTGTGCCTGCCGCCGGAATCCATGCTGCTTTTGAAGGAGTGAAGCCCATGCGATCGTCAATCGATCATGTCACCGCGCGGGATCTGCTCATGGCCCGCGTGTCGCCCGTGGGGACGGAGCAGGTCGCGCTGTCCCTGAGCGCGGGCCGCGTGCTGGCCAAGGACCTGATTGCCGCGGAGAACATCCCGCCCTTCGACCGCTCGCCCTACGACGGCTACGCGTTCCGTGCGGCGGATACCGAGGACGCCTCGCGGGAGCATCCCGTGGAGCTGACGGTGCTGGAGGAGGTCGCGGCAGGCGCAGTGCCCACGCGGCCCGTCACGCCCGGCACGGCCTGCAAGATCCTGACCGGCGCGCCGATCCCCGAGGGGGCCGACGCCGTACGCATGTACGAGCGCACGGAGTTCACGCAGAGCACGGTGCGCCTGTTCGCGCCTGCGCGTCCGGGCGAGAACATCGTGCGCGCGGGCGAGGACGTCCGGGCAGGCACGGTGCTCGCGCGAAGCGGCTGCGTGATCGATGCGGGCGTCGCGGGCACGCTGTGCGCGCAGGGCGAGGCGCTGGCGACGGTGTACCGCCGGGCGCGCATCGGCCTCATCTCCACGGGCAACGAGGTGGTGGAGGCGGACGCGCCGCTGACGCCGGGCAAGATCCGCAATGCCAACCGGTCCATGCTGGAGGCGGCGCTGCGCAGGGAGGGCATGGAGCCCGTGTACCTGGGCATCGCGGGGGACGACGCGCAGCGCATTGCGCGGCTGATCGGCCAGGCCCTGGCGGACTGCGACGCGGTGCTGCTCACCGGCGGGGTCTCCGTGGGCGATTACGACCTGACGCCCGAGGCGATGGACCTGGCGGGCTGCGAGACGCTCGTGCGGGGCGTGGACCTCAAGCCCGGCATGGCCTGCGCGTACGGCGTCAAGGACGGAAAGCTCGTGTGCGGCCTGTCCGGCAACCCGGCCTCCGCGCTGACGAACCTGCATGTGATCGTGATGCCGGCGCTGCGCAGGCTGGCCGGGCGCGCCGACGCGCTGCCACGGGAGATCACGGTCACGCTGCAGGGCGGCTTTGACAAGCCCAGCCGCGGCACGCGCGTGCTGCGCGGCCGGCTGGACCTGTCCGACGGGACCGTGCGGATGGTCCTGCCCGGCGATCAGGGCAACGTGGTGCTCTCCAGCGCCATCGGCTGCGACGCGATGGCGATCGTCCCCGCCGGCAGCGGAAAACTCGAACCGCAGACTGTGCTGAAAGGATTTGTGCTATGAAGAAGATTCGCGTACAGGACGCCGTGGGCATGACGCTGTGCCACGACATCACCAAGATGGTCGACGGATTCAAGGGCGCGGCCTTCAAGCGCGGCCACGTCATCACCGAGGAGGACGTTCCCGCGCTGCTGGACATCGGCAAGCAGAACGTGTTCGTGTGGGAGGAAAACGCGGGCGAGCTGCACGAGGAGGACTGCGCGCTGCGCATGGCGGCGATGGCGCCCGTGCAGGGCGCGGAGTACACCCCGCCCTCCGAGAGCAAGGTGCTGCTCATCGCCCGGGAGCGCGGCATGTTCCGCGTGGACACCGAGCTGCTGCGCGAGATCAACGCCATCGGCGACATCACGATCTCCACGCTGCCGGACCACTATCCGGTGGAGCCGGGCGCGCGCCTGGCCTCCATGCGCATCGTGCCGCTGGTGACGCAGGAGTCGCAGATCCTCGAGGCGGAGCGCCTGTGCCAGGGCCGCAAGCTGCTGGACCTGCGTCCCTACCGGCCCCGCAGGATCGGCGTGGTCATCACGGGCTCCGAGGTGTACAACGGGCGCATCCAGGACAAGTTCGAGCCGGTCGTCCGCCGCAAGATGGAGCGCTATCCCGCGCAGATCGTGGGCGTCACGATCTGCGACGACGACCTGGACATGATCGTCGGCGCGGCCCGCGCGCACCTGGAGCAGGGCGCGGACTTCCTGATCTTCACCGGCGGCATGTCCGTCGACCCGGACGACCTCACGCCCACGGCCATCCGCCGGCTCGGCGCGCAGGTCGTCACGCACGGCGTGCCCTCGCAGCCCGGCAACATGACCCTGGTGGCGTATCTGGACGACATCCCGATCCTCGGCGTGCCCGGCGCGGCCATCAGCCTGCCCACGACGATCTTTGATGTGCTCCTGCCGCAGATCTTCGCCGGCGACCGGCTGACCCGGCGCGACCTGATCAACCTGGGCGACGGCGGCCTGTGCCAGATGTGCAAGGCCTGCCACTACCCCAACTGCACATTCGGAAGGTATTAAGCGATGATCGATCAATACGGACGCAACATCACCTACCTGCGCCTGTCGGTGACGGATCGGTGCAACCTGCGCTGCCGCTACTGTATGCCTCAGGAGGGCGTGTGCAAAAAGCCGCACGCCCAGATGATGACCGAGGACGAGATGATCGCCGCGGTCGAGGCCGCCGCCTCGCTGGGCGTCACCAAGCTGCGCGTCACCGGCGGCGAGCCGCTGGTCAAGCGCAACATCGTCTCCATCTGCCGCCGCGCGGCGCGCGTGCCGGGGATCGAAGAGCTGTGCCTCACGACCAACGGCGTGCTGCTGCCGCAGCTTTCGGCCCAGCTGCGCGAGGCGGGCGTGAGCCGCATCAACCTGAGCCTGGACACGCTCGACCCGGACAAGTATGCGCGCATCACGCGCGTGGGCAGGCTGGAGCAGGCGCTGGCCGGCCTGGAGGCGGCGCTGGCGGCCGGCTGGCGCGTCAAGATCAATACCGTGCTCATCGGCGGGTTCAACGACGACGAGGTCGGGCGCCTGGCCGGGCTGACGCTGCGCTATCCCGTGGATGTGCGCTTCATCGAGCTGATGCCCATGCTGGACAGCGACGAATTCGGCGAGGCGGCGTTCATACCATGCACGGCGGTGCTGGAGCGCCTGCCGCAGGCCGTGCCCGTAGCGCCCGACGGCGGCGTGGCGCGCCTGTACCGCCTGCCGGACGCGCAGGGTAACATCGGCCTGATCAGCCCCGTGAGCGATCACTTCTGCGGCGCGTGCAACCGCATCCGCCTGACGGCGGACGGCAAGCTCAAGCCCTGCCTGCACTCCGCGGACGAGATCTCCCTCAGGGGGCTCACAAAGCAGCAGATGCGCGAGCGGATGCGCGAGGTCATCTGGAACAAGCCCGCCTGCCATGCGGAGCTGTCCGCGCATCATCACAGCTTGGCGGGACGCAATATGAATCAAATCGGAGGGTAAAGCCATGACATCCATTCCCACGGTCGCCTTTACCGCGCATTCGGGCACGGGCAAGACGACGCTGCTGGAAAAGATCGTGCGCGAGCTCAAGCAGCGCGGGCTGCGCGTGTGCGCCATCAAGCAGGATGCGCACCACATTCAGCTGGACCGCGAGGGCAAGGACTCGTGGCGCTTCGCGCAGGCCGGAGCCGATATGGTGATCGTCAGCGGGCCGGAGCAGACGGCCGTCATCGAGCGGCGCGCGCGCACGTTGGAGCAGAACCTGGAGGCGGTGCACGACGTCGACATCATCCTGGTGGAGGGCTACTGCACCGGAGATGTCCCGAAGATCGGCATCTGCCGCAAGGCGACGGGCCTGGGCTTTGCGCAGGACCTGGATTGCTACGCCGCCATCGTCACGGACGACGGGGACGTGCAGACGGACCTGCCGCGCTTTGGCCTGGACGACGTGGAGGCGATCGCCACGTTCATCCTGGAGCGCCTGCCGCGCGCGGGCGTCCAGAACCAGGGCGACTTCACGCACTTCAACGAGCAGGGCCGCGCCAGGATGGTGGACGTGGGCGACAAGGCGCCCTCCCGCCGCACGGCGACGGCCGGCGCGCGCGTGCTGGTCAGCCGGGAGACGTTTGAGCTGATCCGCTCCGGCGGCATGAAGAAGGGCGACGTGCTCACCGTGGCGCAGATCGCGGGCGTGATGGGCGCCAAGCGCACGCCGGACCTGATCCCCATGTGTCACCCGATCCTGCTGGGCGGCATCAACCTGGAGCTGTCTTTGGACGAGGCGCGCTGCGCGGTGGAGATCCGCGCGACGGTCTCCTGCGACGGGAAGACCGGCGTGGAGATGGAGGCGCTGACGGCGGCCTCCACCGCGGCGCTGACCGTCTACGACATGTGCAAGGCCGTGCAAAAGGACATGGTCATCACCGACGTGCGGCTGCTGGACAAGACCGGCGGCGTGCACGGCGACTTTCACAGGGAGGAAGACAAGCGATGAAGTATACGGCGGCGGTCCTCACCATCAGCGACAAGGGCTCGCGCGGCGAGCGCGTGGACGAGAGCGGCCCGATGCTGTGCGCGCTCCTGGCGCAGCACGGCTTTGAGGTGGTCTACGCCTGCATCATCCCCGATGAGATGGATCAGATCCAGGCGGAGCTCATCCGCTGCTGCGACGAGCGCCGCGTCAGCCTGGCGCTCACCACCGGCGGCACGGGCTTCTCCCCGCGCGACGTCACGCCGGAGGCGACGCTGGCCGTCGTGGAGCGCGAGACGCGCGGCATTCCCGAGGCGATGCGCGCCATGAGCCTGCAGATCACCCCGCGCGCATGCCTGTCCCGCAGCGCGGCGGGCATCCGCGGCCGGACGCTCATCATCAACCTGCCCGGCAGCCCCAAGGCGGCCCGGGAGAACCTGCTGGCCGTCGTCGAGCCGATCCAGCACGGGCTGGACATGCTCGCCTCGGAGGGCTCCGCCGACTGCGCAGCCGGCGACAAGTGAGGAGGATGCACATGGGTAAGACCGTACCTTCCATTGACGCATGGCTTGAGGAGGCCAAGCAGGCCCCGGACGCCGACAAGGTCGGCATGTATCTGTTCCACAACGGCGTGGTGCGCGTAACGGCCAAGGCGCAGGTGCGAGAGGGCGAGCGCGACGCGCGGCCGGTTACGGGCATGCGCTTTGGCTACGACGCCGCGCGCGTCGAGGAGGCCGTCGCACAGACCCGCGCGATGGAGGGCATCTATTACGTGCGGGTCTGGCTCAACGAGGGCGACCTTGGCGTGGGCGAGGACATCATGCGCGTGCTGATCGGCGGCGACATCCGCCCGCACGTGGTGGACGCGCTGCAGAGCCTGGTCGGCAGGCTCAAGAGCGAGTGCGTGACGGAGCAGGAGCGGCAGGCCTGAGGCGGCCGGAAAGCGGGGGAGGACGTGGCGTTTTGGGATGCGGATACGATCCGCTTCATGATCGACGCCTGCGAGCACGCGCCGTACAACCGGGAGCTGGCCGCATACATCGGCCCGCGGCTCGCGCCGGGCGCGCACGTCTGCGACGCGGGCTGCGGGCTGGGCTATCTGTCGCTGGAGCTGGCGCGCCATGCGGGCCGGGTGACGGCGGTGGATCGATCGCCCGAGGCGCTGGCGGTGCTGCGCCGCAACTGCGTCGCGCGCGGCATCGGCAACGTCGACATCCGCTGCGGAGAGGTCGGCGATACGCCGCCGGAGACGCCCTATGACGCAATGGTCTTCTGCCTGTTCGGCGGGGGCGTCGAGGGGCTGCGCATCGCAGCCGCGCAGTGCCGGGGCGAGGCGTTCATGGTGCTGCGCGACGAGCGCGCAGGCCGGCGGCACGGCGGCACGCCGTCCTATGTGGGCTATCGGGAGACCTGCCGGCTGCTGGAGCGGCTGGGGGTGCCCTTTGCGGGCGAGACGCGCTCGCTCGAGCTGGGCCAGCCCTTTCGCAGCCTGGAGGATGCGCGCATCTTCTTCCGCCGCTACGGCTGGGATGACGCGTCGCCCTCCGACGCGGCGCTGTGCGCCCGGCTCGAGCGGACGGGGCGGGACGACTTTCCGTATTACCTGCGGCACGCGCGCGCGGTGGGCATCCTGCGCCTGAACGCTGCGGATATTCCGCGCGGCCTGTGAGGGGCGCGGCGGACGATCGGAGGAATGGGCATGAAGGAGATCTTTGCGCAGCTGCTGGAGCGGCTGCTTGCGGGCGGGGACGCCGTGCTGGTGACGCTCACGCCCGATACGGGCCGCGGGCCGCGCGGCGCGGGCGTGCAGATGCTGGTGGGCAGCGCGGGGCGCATTGCGGGCACGGTCGGCGGCGGCGAGACGGAGCGGGCAATGACCGCCCTGGCCGTTCAGATGCTGAAAGAGCGGCGCGGCGGCATGCAGGCGCACGCGTCCGGCGGGGAATCCGGCACGGCGTGCGGCGGCGCGACGGCATACTTCCAGTATGTCGCAAGCGGCGATCCGCACTGGACGGCGCTGGCGGCCCGGCTGCTCGCGCACCTGGAGCAGGGCGGGCGCGGCTGGCTGATCCTGCGGCTGGACGGCGGCGAGCCGGCGCTGCTGGGCGAGGACCGCGCGCCGCTTTCGGGCGAGGCGCCGGCAGACTGCGCGCCGCTGTGCGGCGATGCGTGCGTCATGCGCGGGGGCTGCCTTGCGGTGCCGCTGCGCCCGGGCGAGCGCGCGGTGATCTTCGGCGCGGGCCACTGCGCGCGCGCGCTTGCGCCGCTGCTGGCCTCGGTGGGCTTTCGCGTCACGGTGTTCGACGACCGCGAGGCGCTGGCGGACGCGGCGCTGTTTCCGCAGGCGGAGCGCGTGATCTGCGGCGCGCTGGAGCGCATCGCCGACCGCCTGACGCTGACGCGGGACGACTACGTCGTCTCCATGACCAGCACGCACGCGTCCGACCTGTGCGTGATGCGCCAGGTGCTGGAGGCGGAGCGCGCCTATGTGGGGATGCTCGGGGGCCAGGGCAAGCGCGCCTTCGTCGCCGGAAAGCTGCGGGAGGCCGGCATCCCACAGGCGCGCATTGACGGCATGCGCACGCCGGTTGGACTGGATATTCGGGCCGTGACGCCGGAGGAGATCGCCGTCAGCATCGCCGCGGAGATGGTGCTCGTGCGCGCGCAGAACCGCGAGCGGGCCGGGAGGGAGAAGCCATGCACATTCTGATCGTCGGCGCCCGCCACGTGGGCAAGAGCACGCTGATTGGACGCGTACTGGCGGGACTGGACAGGCCCGTCTTCGGCTTTGAGACGCGCAAGGAGGACGGCCTGGCCGACGCGGTAAACGGCAGCCCCGTCTACATTTACGACGCGGGCGGGCCGTACGTCCAATGTCCGGACCGGCTGGTGGGCTACTGCAAGGACCGGCATCCGCTGGTGTATTCGGAGGCGTTCGACCGCTTTGCCGGGCGGCTTTGCGATCCGCCGCCGGGCAGCGTCGTGGTGCTGGATGAGATCGGCTTCATGGAGTCCGAATCCAGGCCGTTCTGCGAGGCCATCATGCGCCTGCTGGATGGCGACGTGCCGGTCATCGCGGCGGTCAAGCACAACGATACGCCGTTTTTGCAGGCGGTACGGCGGCATCCGCGCTGCCGCTGCTTTGCGATCACGCCCGAAAACCGGGATGCGCTGTCGGGCGAAGTGCTCGCCTTTGCCCGGACGCAGTGGTAGATTGCGCTTTGCCAGCCCATCGGGCCGGCGTTTTTTTGTCGCCGCGCCGGGTGAACGGCCGTTGAACCCCGGCGGAAAATCCGCTATAATCGCAGGGAACACAATGCGTCCGAGGGGGCGTGTGTGGCATAGACACATGTGAGGGGGAGGAAGCCCTGCTGTGCAGGATCCGCGCGCAGCCGCCGGGGAACGTCCTGTGTCATGGGGACTTTCAAAGGTATGAATGGGCGAAAACCAAAAGCACTAATTAGATGCAGCGCCAAAAGAGAAAACGCACGGCTGTGCGTTTTCTCTCTGTTTTGGGCTGGGAAGCATGTCGGAAGGCGATTTACTCCTCCGTGGCGGATCTGTCTGGCGCATCGCGTTCGACGGCAACCTGCACCTGTGCAAGCACGCCGCCCTCCGGCGCGTTGCCGATTTGCAGGCGGTAGCGCCCCTCAAAGTACAGGTCGAGCCGCTCGCGTACGTTGGACAGACCGTACCCCTTCCCCGGCACGGCATGACCGGGCAGCCCCGGCCCGTTATCCTGCACGCTTAACGTCATGCGGTCATCCGTCACGTGCGCGCTGATGCGCACGATGCCGCCCAATTTGTCGGGGCGCTTGAAGATGCCATGCTGGAGCGCATTCTCGACAAGCGGCTGCAGGGTCAACTTGGGAATCCGGCAGTCCAATGCGTCTTCTTGAAGCGCCCAGATGACCTGATATTGATAGTCGAAACGTCGCTCATAGAGTGCCAGATACTTCTGCACGATCTGTGCGTCCTCGCGCAGCGTGACGACGCTGCGGCCGCGGCTGAGGCTGAGCCGAAAGTAGTCAGCTAGCGTGACCAGCGCATCGGAAACGTCCGAGGCGTTTTCGCGGATGGCCATCCAATTGATTGAATCCAATGTGTTGTACAGAAAGTGCGGATTGATCTGCGCCTGCAATGCCTGCAGCTTGACTTCGTGTTCCCGCAGCTGCGCGCGGTAATTCTCTTCGGTCAGGCGCTCGTTGGTGCGCAGAAGCTCCGCGATGCTCAGATCCAGACTGAACAGCGCACGGCGTACATGCAGGGAGGAGCCGCGCCGGATGCCCGCGTTCAGGTTGTCATTTAGATCGTGCAGGTACAGGCGCACGCGGCGCACGTACAGCGCCAGCAGCGCGATTCCCAGCAGCGCGATCATCAGCAGCGTGAAGCCAAACAGGAGCAACGTGAGCGTATTGCGCGTCACCCGTTGGCCCTCCAGCAGGCTGGCGCGCGGCATGCAGGCCACGATCGACCAACCGGCAAATCCCAGCGGCTTGCGCACATATGCCAGCTGCCCACCCGCCTGCGACGCGCAAAAGCCGCTCACGGCAGAGGCGTTGGTGGGCACGTCGCCGTCCGCGACGACGTCGCGAATCGCATCGCTTTCGCCGCCGCACATCACGGTGCCGGCTGCGTCGACCACCGCGATGTGCGCGTCGCGGTTGGTCAGCGTCAAGGTGTCAAGCACGCCTGTAAAGCGTTCGACAGACATGTCCAGCAGCAGCATCGCCCATTGATCGTCCGACTCGGCATTATAGCGTTGATACATGCAGCCCAGCGTGACACAGGTATCGTCGAAATAGTTGGTATGTACCGCGTGTGCGCCGATCCACGAGAAGACGTCGTCGGAGGCGAGTAACAGCGCGTATTCCGGCGTGTCGCGCGCCTCGGTAAGGGTAAAAAAGTTGATGCCCTCGCGGGTGATCATCTTGACATCGCTCATGTACAGACGTACCTGGAGCAGATCACGGTTTTCTACCGTGGAGTAGACGGCGTCGCGCAGATCCTTGATCTCCTCCAGCTGTGCCTCGAGCGTCTCCTCCTTGGCCGGACGGGAAATCGACTCGTATACGCGGGAGTCGTACAGCAGTGCGCGCATCGTGTCCTCGGCAAACCCCATACGGTCCTGCAGCGTGATGGCGATCTGATCGATCGCCAGGGAGAAGGACTCGAGCACATCCAGCTCGGAGAGATGTGACAGGCGGCTGTACAGCGCCAAAATGGCGCTGAGCCCCAACGCGGCCAGAAGCAAAAAGAGAGCAGGCAGCGCGACGGACATTCGTTTCAGCATGGTAGAGCCTTTCTCCGGTATTCCAACGGCGTCAGACCGGTGGATCGCTTGAACACACGGGAGAAGTATTGCATATCCGCATACCCCACCCGCTGCGCCACGGACGAGACCGGCTCCGTCGTGGAGCGCAGCAGTTCCATCGCTGCGTCCAGACGTGCGCGCAACAGCGCATCGCCGATCGTCGTGCCCGTCTCCTGACGAAACAGCGTGCTCAGGTGAGATGGCGAATAGTGCGCGATAGCGGCTAGATCTTCCACGCGTAGCGGCTCGGCGTAGCGCGTGCGGATTGCATCCAGCGTGCGCTCAACGGCGGCGCTGTAGGTGCGAGAACGTTCCTGACGCACGCGTTCGCAGGCATCGCGCAGGGCTGAACCGAAAGCATTGAGCAGGCCATATACGGAGATATGCCCCAACGCCCGGCGGCACAGCACGCATGCGTCCACTCCGGCGAGTCCTTGATGGGACAGCAACAAGTCTGCATGCAGCGCGCAGAGCATCAGCATCTCGCGAGCCCGTTCTGTGCCGTGGTCTCCGCAAAGCAGTTCCCCGATGCGTGATTGCAGGCCGTTCCAAAGGGCCTCAAAATCGCCGATGAGCAGTGTGCGGGACAAAAAGTCCAGGTCCGGCATGGCGACGGCTGGAGATGTTTCTGATATGTTAAGCGTGTCCTGCGGGCTGAAGAGCGACACGCCTTCCAGCGCGTCAATGCACCGCTCGACGACCTGGCGTGCTTCATCCAAAGCGAGCGGCGCGTCGGACCAGGCGTCGTGCCACAGGCTGACGCCGATCGGCAGGCGTACCCCTAACTGTTCGCGCGCCTCAATGCAGACGGCATTGAGGCGATCTGCCAGCGCATGCAGCGCAGCTGCGTCGCTCGCGGGAAACAGCGCAACGACGCCGGTGCCCTCTGCGCAGGTCAGGGCGCCCGGCAACAGGCGGCGAACGGAACGCTCCAGCAAAATTTGGCATGTCTCAGACTGTCGCCCGTCGGGGAATACCTCCCATTCGGGTTGAAATACGGCTACGCCAATACCGCTCGGACTCGCAAAGGGAAGATCCAACTGTGCGAGGCGTTCGCGGATGATCTGCTCGTCCTCCAGCACGCCGCCCAGCCAGTCACGGACAAAGCGCTCAATAAGCAACGGACGGCTCTTTTCCAACAGACGGCGCGCCTGCTCCCGGCGTTGGATCTCCTGCGCGTGTGCGTCAAGCTTGGCGACGACCTCCCGCATCAGCGCCTGCAGCGTGGCGATGCGTACGGGCTTGTATAGATAATCGACTGCCTTGACGCGCAGCGCGTCGCGCAGGTATTGCGCGTCGGAGTAGCCGCTGATGAACACGATGGCGATGTCCGGGAGCAGGCGGCGTGCCTCGCGGGCGAGCTGGAGCCCCTCCATGCGGTTCATGCGCACGTCGGTGAGCAGGATGTCGGGCCGGATGGCATGTAATAGTGGAAGCGCCGTGTCCCCGTCGTCCGCGTCGGCGGCAACGGTGATGCCCAGGGCGTTCCAGTCGATCAGATCGCGTAGGCCTGTGCGAACCTGGTATTCATCATCGACGATCAGCAGCTTGTACAAGGCGCATCCTCCTCTCGGCATTGGATTCTACTTCATTATAGAGGAAGAAGGAGGGGCGCTTCAACACCAATTGAAGGGATTCAAAGGATAATCCACAAAATCAAAACATTTTCCAATGACAGATTGCACATAAATGCATACAATAAAAGGCGAAAAAAGGCGCAGGCGCACAACAAGGAAACTTTCGCATGACGGTCTTTTGGAGGGAGGAGCAAACATGCAAACAACCCTTTCGCGCAGGCGGACACGGCTGGGCGCGTACCTGCGGGCCAATTGGCTGTACTACGCGTTATCCGTACCTGGCCTCGTCTACGTGATCGGCTATAAGTTGTTGCCGTTGGTAGGATTGCAGCTGGCGTTTAAGGACTTCAGCATCTTTGCGGGCGACAATATCCTGGAGTCGATGTTCGTCAGCCCGTGGGTGGGCATGCAGCACTTTGAAAAGATCTTCGGCTCGGCTGACTTCTGGCGGCTGCTGCGCAACACCCTGACGATCAGCCTAATGAAGCTGGTGGTACTCTTCCCGATCCCGATTTTGGTGGCGCTGATGCTCAACGAGGTGCGGTGCCGTCCCTTTCAGCGCGTGACGCAGACGCTGATCTACATGCCGCATTTCATCAGCTGGGTGGTCATCCACGGCATCTTTCTGACGATGCTATCGGCCAATGGCATTCTCAACCGCGTATTGGAGGCGTTGAATCTGGGCAAGACCAGCTTCTATACCGATCCGAATGCCTTCCGCTGGCTGTTGGTGTTCACTGAGGGCTGGAAGGAGAGCGGCTGGGGAGCGATCGTCTATCTGGCGGCCCTGACGGGCATTGACCAGGAGCTGTATGAGGCGGCGTACGTCGACGGCGCGGGCCGGCTTCGGCGCATCTGGCATGTGACGCTGCCGGGCATCGCGCCGGTGATCTCGCTGATGCTTCTGCTGCGTCTGGGCGGCATCCTGGAGGCCGGGTATGGACAGATCCTCATCATGTATAATCCTACGGTGTACTCTACGGCCGATGTGCTGCAGACGTACATTTACCGCACAGGATTGGGAAAACTCGACTTTTCGTCCGCGACGGCGCTGGGCTTGTTCGAGTCGCTGGTCGGCTTCGTGTTGATCGTCTCGTGCAACGGCGTCAGCCGCAAGGCGTTCGGAAGGAGCTTGTGGTGATATGGCGGCAGTGACGCAAAAGAGCGGGGGAGACCGCGTATTGCGGGTAATCAACGTGGCGCTGCTTTCGTTGCTGGGGCTAGTATGTCTGTTGCCCTTCGTGCACATGGTCGCCAAGTCTCTCTCGGGGCGCGCGGCGGTGTCGGCAGGGCGCGTGGCCTTCTGGCCGATCGATTGGACGCTGAGCACATACCGCTATGTATTGCAGGACGATCTGTTCTGGAGAACGTTCCAAAACAGTGCGTTCATCACAATTGTCGGTACGCTCTTGGCGCTGACGATCACGACCATGGCGGCGTATCCGCTGTCCAAACCGGGCTTTAAGGGCCGTAAGGTCATCCTGCTGCTGTACGTGTTCAGCATGCTCTTCTACGGTGGCATGATCTCCGTGTACATCCTGATGCGCGCGCTCAATCTGCTCAACACGCTGTGGTGCCAGATCATCCCCCTGGTGCTCTCGCAATACAACCTGTTCATCATGAAGACGTTCTTTGAAGGGCTGCCGGAGGCGATCGAGGAGTCGGCACGCATCGACGGCGCCGGGCCTGCGCGCACGCTCGTGAGCATCGTGCTGCCGCTGTCGCTGCCGTCGCTGGCGACCATCGCGCTCTTCTACGCCGTCGCCTACTGGAACGGCTACTACCACGCGATGATCTTCGTCACCCGTGCGGACGCCAAGCCCCTGCAACTGTATCTGTACGAGATGATCACGACTACGCAGAACCTGTACGAACTGGATCCCGCGCAGGCGGCCGGGCTCTCCAGCAGCGGCATTCAGGCGGCGGCGATCGTCGTCAGCTCCATTCCCATTCTGGCGATCTATCCGTTCCTACAGAAGTATTTTGTCCACGGCCTCACCATTGGCTCGGTCAAGGGCTGAGGCCTGGCAAAGATAAAAGAAGGAGGTCTCATCATGAAAAAGACGCTGGCCCTGTTCCTCGCAATGTTGCTGCTGCTGTGCGCAGCGCCCCTGGCTACGGCGGAGGAGGAACTCCCGACGCTGCGCGTGCTGGGCACCTACAATGCGCACGATCCGAACAACGACCCGACGGCGACGGCCATTGAAGAGAAAACCGGCTACCATGTCGAATACTTCATGCTGCCCGTAGAGGACGACCTGCAGAACCTGCTCATGCAGATCGGCGGCGGCGAGAAGTATGACATCCTGCGCATTAGCGAGACGATGTACCTGGAGCTGCTCTCCAACGGCATGCTCCTGCCGCTGGACGATCTGCTCGCCGAATACGGCGACAATCTGACGACCCTGATCACCGAGGATGCCTATACGCTCACCACGGGCGAGGATGGCAAGATCTACGGCATCCCCATGATGGCTGAGCGCGCCAGCATTGACTCGGGTGTCGTCGTGCGCGGCGACGTGCTGGAAGAACTGGGCCTGGATGTGCCTACGACCGCCGAGGAGTTCAAGGCGGTGCTGCAGGCCGTCAAGGAGGCCAAGCCGGACATGATCCCCTTCCTGACGAAGAACGAGGCGCGCATTGGCGTCATCAGCTCGGGCTTTGGGTTCTACTTTGACTGGAATGAGGCGGACGGAAAGCTGGCCAACCAGATTGAGCTGCCGGCCTATCAAGAATATCTCGCTTACATGGCAGACCTGTACGCCGAGGGCTTGCTCGACCCGGACATCGCGGTCAATAACGAGACAACGCGCACCGAAAAGCTGTCTTCCGGCAACGTGTTTGCCTACTCTTGCGGCGGCTGGACCGACAGTCCGCTGACGGCACTCATCGACAGCGGCCTGGACGTCGAGCTGATCTACCTGCCGCCGTTTACGGATGCGCAAGGCAATGCGGGCATCAAGAAACAGCAGGCGCTCAACAATGTCAGCTGCATTCCCAAGACGGCGGAAAACCCCGAGCATGCGGTGCGCTTCATGAACCGCAAGCTCGATGAGGACGTGTTCACCTACATCACCATCGGAACCGAGGGCGAAACGTTCACCATCGACGAAGAGGGAAATTACTGGCCGATCATGCCGATCTTCACGGAGCTGCGCAACAATGCGTGGTGGTACCTCAACAGCTTTGACATGACCTGCTATGGCGACATGTGGATGGCACGCACGCGCCGCACAGAGGCGGTCGCCGAGATCTACGACGGCTTGAACCAGTACGAGGCGCTGGCGGTCAGCAACCCGACGGACCTGTGCCCGACGCTCCCGGTGGTCGCGGAGAACAAGGCGGCGCTGGAGACGATGGTCAACGACTATGTGCTGCAGGTGATCGTCGGCGTGCGCGACATCGCGGACCATGACGCCTTTGTGGAGGAATGGCGCGCTGCCGGCGGACAGGCCTCGGCCGACGCGTACAACGAGTGGTACCAGAACCGCTGACAGTCCCGACAACAAGGTCCGCGGCGCAGAATGACCTGCGCCGCGGACAATTGGGGAGGAAAAACTATGGAATACCGTACGCAAGCACCGGTGCGGGGCGAATGGGATGTACTGGTCTGTGGTGCAGGGCCTGCGGGCATTGCTGCCGCGGTGAGCGCCGCCCGCATGGGCATGCGCGTCATGGTGCTGGAGCGCTACGGCGCGGTGGGCGGCTGCCTGACGCTGGGCAATGTGACGACGGTCATGGGCGCCGTCGCGCCGGGCACGATTCGCGATGAGATCGCGGCACTGCTGCGCAGCCCCGACTCATCCACGGGGATCGACAACGAACAGGCCAAGGGATTGCTGGTCGACTTGCTGCGCCGCGAGGGCGTGGAGTTTCGGTTGCAGACGAGCGTACTAGACGCGCTTGTGGAGGATGGCGTTATTCACGGCGTGTTCGCCCAGACGCAGGCGGGCCTGGCGTGTTATCGTGCCCAACGCGTGGTGGATGCCACAGGCGACGGCTACGTATCCGCCATGGCTGGCGCGCAGGCCATGGTGGGGCGCGATGAGGATGGCCTCGTGCAGCCCTCGTCGCTGATGTACACCATCGCGGGCGTCGATCCGGCGAGCACACTGATATGTAACCATGAGGAACACTATACCGATCTAGGCGATGGACGCGAGTACCTACAAACGTGCGAGAAGGCTGCGGCAGAAGGGCGCCTGCCCGCCAATGTGACCATCGTGCGCCTGTATGCCACGGGACGGCCCGGAGAGCGACTGGTCAACGCCACGCAGGCCAACGGCGTGAACGTGCTACGCGACGGCGACGCGGAGCGGGCGGAGATTCTGTTGCGCGCACAGATCGAACAGGTCAATCGCTTCCTGCGCGAGGAGATCCCCGGCTTTGAACACATCTATACGCGCGTGAGCGCCTCCACGCTGGGCGTTCGCGAGAGCCGCCGCATCCGCGGGCTGCATGTGCTTTCGGCTGAAGAGCTGATTCAGGGCCGCGAGCAGCCGGATTGCGTGGTGCACCGTGCCAATTTCTCCATCGACATCCACAATCCCGCCGGCGGGGGACAGGCGGAGCGCGAGGGATGCCCGTATCAGGCCCGGCCGTATGACATTCCCATGCGCTGCCTGCAACCGCTTGGCGTGGAAAACCTGATCCTTTCCGGCCGCTGCATCAGCGGCACGCACCGCGCGCATGCCTCTTACCGCGTGATGAACATTGCCATGGCGGTAGGCCAGGCTGCCGGCGTCATGGCTGCTGTCTCCATCGAACGGCATACGCCGGTTTCGGCGCTGCGCTATGAAGACGTGCGCGATGCCCTCCTCGCACAGGGCTGCAAACTGCGCGGATAAACGTTGGAAACAGCACCGGCATGACCAAAAGGTCATGCCGTTTTTTGTTTCACATCCAAGGGTACTCGTTCCACCCTTGCGAAACGGCAAAAATCCGGTATAATGGACGGTAAGGACAAGGCGAGAAAAAAGTTTTGCGCATTCATGTTTCTTTAATCCGCCCATGCTATCCTGATATCAGACGCCGGGAACCGGCGAAGACAAGGAGGCAATGGAAAATGAAAAAAGGGATTGTCGTACTGCTGGCGCTGATGCTGATGACCGTTTCCGCCATGGCGGAAACGTCGATCGTCGAAAAGATCCACTATGAGGGGCGCGGGTTCATCGAGGTCGAGTTCGTTCGCGACGTGCGCTATCAGGACCCGGCCGTCACCCTCAGGGATCAGGACGGCGTCGAATACCCCGCGACCATCGTCGAGCAGGATGAGGACGACCTGACCTTTTACGTCGAGGACCTGCCGGGCGGCGCGACGTATGACGTGACCTTCTCCGGCATCCTGGAACGCCGCTCCGGCGAGGCCGTGACGGCCACGGCGCAGATCGCGCTGCCCGAAGAGGGCGTGCCCGCCATCCAGTCCGTGGAGTACGACTGGAAGGACGAGGAACTTGATATCGACTTCTTCGAGCGCGTGGACTACCGCGAGCTGAAGGTCGAGCTGACCGACCAGAGCGGCGCCGCCTACGACGTGCGGGTGCTGGAGTCCGACTCGGACAGCCTGGAGGTGCGGGCGGAGGGCCTGGACTACGGCGCGACCTACACGATCACGGTCAGCGGCGTGTCCCTCTACGGCGAGGACGACTACCGCTCCGTGTCCATGGAATTTGAGGCCGTGGACCGCTGAGCTGCAAGTAAAATCAAGACGGCATGCCCGGGGCGTTTGCGCGCTCCGGGCCCCCGTCGTATCTGTGACGGAGGGACGAACGTGCGCATACTGCTGGCGGAGGACGACCGGGCAATCTCTGGCGCCGTCAAAAAGCGTCTGACCGCGGAAGGATATGCCGTAGACGTTTGCGAAAACGGACGGGATGCCTATGACTACATGCAGGCGACCGCCTATGACGTCGTGCTGATGGACATCATGATGCCCGGCGAGGACGGCCTGAGCGTGGTCCGCCGCGCGCGGGCGCAGGGGATGGACACGCCGATCCTGTTCCTCACGGCACGGGATTCGGTGGACGATCGCGTGACCGGCCTGGATGCGGGTGGCGACGACTATCTGGTCAAGCCGTTTGCGCTGAGCGAGCTGCTGGCGCGCATCCGCGTGCTGGCGCGGCGCGGCGGAACGCGGCGCGCGGCGAGCGCCATCGACGTGGGGGACCTGCACGTGGACACCGCCTCGCGCCAGGTCACGCGCGCCGGCCGGCGCATCGACCTCACCGCGCGGGAATACGCGCTGCTGGAGATCCTGGCGACGCATCGCGACACGGTGCTCTCCCGCGACCAGATCGGCGAGAAGCTGTTCAGCTACGACTACATGGGCGCGTCGAACATGGTGGACGTCTACATCCGTTATCTGCGCCGCAAGATCGACGACGGATACGACGTCAAGCTGATCAAGACCGTCCGGGGCGTGGGCTATGTCCTGCGGGAGGACGCGTGAAGCTGAGCATCAAGCTGCGGATGACGCTACTGTGCACGCTGCTGGCCGCGCTCATCGCCAGCGCGGCGATGGCCTTCCAGCTCATCGGCGAGCAGGGCATGCTGCGCGATTACTACCGCAATTCGCTCATGGCCACGGCGCAGCTGGCGCGCGATGACATCCGCTATGAGGACGGCGACCTGGACATTGACCGCAACCTGGATGATCTGCCCAGTGCGCATGTGGCGCTGTTCAGCCTGGATGGAGATCTGGTCTACGGCAGACGCCTGGCAGAGCTGCCCTTCGCCGAAGGAGAGATGCGCCGTACAGAGGGGCTGACGGGCGACGAGTGGTTCCTATACGACACGATGCTCTCGCTCGAAGGAGGGCCGGACCTCTGGCTGCGATGCGGCATCTCGGCGGACGCCGCGCAGGGGCTGCTGCAGGGGCGCAGCCGGCTGTCATTGCTGGCGCTGCCGGGTCTGGTGCTGCTGGCCGGACTGGGCGGTTACGGCATCGCCTGGCAGGTGTTCCGACCGGTATCCCGCATCGTGCGTACGGCGGAGGGCATCGTCGATGGTGCGGACCTGAAAAAGCGCATCGCCCTCACGGGCGCCAAGGATGAGCTGTATGCGCTGGCGCGGACGTTTGACGCGATGTTTGAACGCCTGGATCGCGCGTTTGAGCGGGAGCGGCAGTTCACGTCGGACGTCTCCCATGAGCTGCGCACCCCGGTGACCTCCATCCTGACGCAGAGCGAGTTCGCACTCTCCGACGCGGCGGACGACGCGGACCGGCGGGAGGCGCTGGAGAGCATCCACGGCAAGGCGGAAGGCATGGCCGGGCTGATCCGACGGCTGCTGCTGCTGGCTCGGATGGACGCGGGCCAGCTTCGCCTGGAGCGCGAGACGGTGGACCTGGAGATGCTGGTCGAGCTGGCCGTGGCCTCCTTCGAGGATGCGGCGGCCGCAAAACAAATGACACTGGAGACTGCCGGTGGTCCGCCGGTCGAGGTGAGCGGTGACCATGCCATGCTGTTGCAGGTCGTGATGAACCTGGTGGAGAACGCCGTGCGCTACGGATGCGAGGGCGGAACGGTGCGGCTGCGTGCCGGTCGGGATGGCGCACAGGCATGGTTGTCCGTGGAGGACGACGGCCCCGGCATCGAGGCCAAGGATATGGAGCGCATTTTCGAGCGCTTCTATCAGGCCGACCCGGCGCGCCACGTCGGCTCGGGGCTGGGACTTTCGCTGGCGGCGCGCATTGCCCAGCTCCACGGCGGGCGCGTGGACGTGCGCAGCGCGCCGGGAGAGGGAAGCTGTTTTACCTTGATTTTGCCCGGCAAAGGAGGAACGCCATGAAACGGATGCAGGGCTTTCTGATTACGGCTGTCGCCTGTGCGCTGGCGCTGTGCGCCCGGGCAGAGGCGATGCCGGAGGCCGCGCAGGCGCTGGTGCCCGCGCAGGCCACGATCACCGACGACCAGACGGTGGGCGGGCTGCGCGTGCTGACGATGGAGCTTCCCTCCGGCGAAGCGCTGGATCTGGCATGGGACCTGCACGCGGACGCGCCCGTACTCCTGACGACGCGCACGCCCGCCCCGGCGGGCTCGGACGTCCAGTCCCGCGAAGAGGCCGAGCGGCTGGCGCTGGAGGCATACCCTGACGCGCGCGTGCTCTTTACCCAGGATTCTCCGGAGGGCGGCAAGACGCTTCAACTGCTGAGCGAATCGATATGCGGCACGGTGACCATCCAGGGCGGCGTACTGGTTGCGCGGACGCTGGGCTTTGGAGATTACTTTTCGGACGGGCGGCTGACGATGGAGGGCGCGCTCAAAACGATGACGCTCTACCGGCCCGACGCTGAATTCCATGCGTTGGAGCTGGACGAGGACGACGGTATGCTCCTCTATGAGGGCGACGCGTGGCTGAACGGCGTGGAGTACGAATTCGAGCTCGACGCGCGCACATGCCGGCTGCTGAAATGGGAACGGGATTGAGAAGACGGAGCGACGTCCCCGCAGGCCACATGACGTGGCAGGCGGGGACGCTTTGAGCAAAGCGCCATGATAGACGGCCTGCCCTTCCTGACGGTTTATCTCCTTAAAAGAGGAAAATGCGGACTTTCCCGCTTGCCCAACGTGGAAAAAACCGCTATAATGAAAATGTTACTCTGAGGAAGAGGAGGGATGCGCATGCGTGTATTGGCGCTGGACATTGGCGGAACGGCCATCAAATCGGCTCTGTTGGACGAAGGCGGGCAAGTGCTGCAGGAGGGAGAGACGCCGTCGGAGGGCAGGCGGGGCGGCAAGCGACTGATGGAGCGCGCCAAAGCAGTGATCGATGGCTACACCGGATACGACGCCATCGGCGTCTCGACCACGGGACAGGTCGACGCGCGGGAAGGGCGCATCATCTTCGCCAACGAGAACGTGCCGGGCTACAGCGGCATGCAGGTGGCAAGAATTCTAAGGACGCATGCGCGCGTTCCGGTCGTGGTAGAGAACGATGTGAACGCCGCAGCGCTGGGCGAGGCCCACTTTGGCGCGGGTGTCGGCGAGCGCGACTTTCTGTGCCTCACCTACGGCACGGGCGTCGGCGGCGCCATTGTGATCGATGGGCGCATCTACGGCGGCGCGGACGGCGTGGCAGGCGAGATGGGACACATCCTGACCCATCCGGAGGGCCTGCCCTGCGCCTGCGGGCAGCGCGGATGCTATGAACAATACGCCTCGACCAGCGCGTTGATGCGCCGTGCGCGCGAGGTGGAGCCGAGCTTGAGGAACGGCAGGGCGTTGTTTGAGCGGTTCAGCGCACGGGAAGATCTGCAGGCGATTGTGGCCGCATGGGTGGCAGAGGTCACCTATGGACTGATCAGCCTGGTACATACGTTCAATCCGTCCCTGATCGTGCTTGGCGGCGGGGTCATGAGGCAGGCCGTCGTGGTACAGGCGGTGCGCGACCGGCTGTATCCGCGCCTCATGCAGAGCTATCGCGGTGTCCGGCTGGAGGGCGCGCGACTGGGCAATCAGGCGGGCATTTTTGGCGCGTTCGTGCTGGCGCGCCGCGCGTTGGAGGAGTCGAAATGACGGACGACATCTTTGCCCAAATTGGCACGTGCTACAATCGGTTCACCAAGACGGAGAAGCGCGTAGCCGACTTCGTGTTGGAAAAGCCCGAGCAGGTGCTCTACATGTCCATCACGGATCTGGCGGATGCCTGCGGCGTGGGCGATACCAGCGTCTTCCGGTTCTGCCGCGACCTGGACAAGAAGGGGTATCAGGACTTCAAGATGGCGCTGGCCGGCGCATTGGCCTCCGCCCGTGATGACCTGGAGGCCACGCAAATGACCGGCGCGGTCAGTCAGAAGGACTCGCTGGAGGATGTCGTCAAAAAGGTACTTGCCACCAACGTGAGCGCGCTGCATGAGACGTACCGTCTCATTCGCCTGGAGGACATTGACACCGCCGTGGAGTGGATGATCCAGGCGAAGAACATCTACTTTTTCGGCGTGGGCGGCTCCATGGTCGCGGCGCTGGAGGCACAGAGCCGCTTTATGCGCATCACCAGCAAGGTGCATATGACGAGCGACCTGCACCTGCAGGCCATGAGCGCCGCGCTCATGGATAGAGAAGACCTGGCCATCGCCTTTTCCTACTCGGGCGCAACCAAGGATACGCTCGACGTCGTCAGCAAGGCGCGCGCAGGCGGCGCCAGGATCATCGGCATCACGCGCTTCACGCGCTCTCCGCTGGCCGCGCTGTGCGATCTGCGGCTTCTATGTGGCGCCAACGAGGGCCCCATGCAGGGCGGCTCGATGTCGGTCAAGATGTCGCAGCTCCTGCTGCTGGATCTGCTCTACATTGAATACTTCAAACGCACGTACGACGTCTCCGCCAAGCAAAAGGCGGCGACCGCCGAGGCCATTTCCAACAAGCTGTACTGATCTGCACCTGGGGCAAGCAAAGGCCATTCCGAAGTCATGCGGAATGGCCTTTTGTTGACTTTGGAAAGGCATCACAATCAAGACGGCATTCTTTTTTTAAAAAATAAAAAAATATTTTTTTATATAGCTTGAAAAAGAAAAACTTTTTGGTATAATGAAGGGGAAAGGCGTGATGAAAATGAGCGATATGGCCAAAAGGCGAGAAGTGCTCTCCCGGCTGCGCGGCGGACTGATCGTTTCCTGTCAGGCATTGGAGGACGAGCCTTTGCACAGCTCGGCGATCATGGGGCGCATGGCGTATGCGGCGATGTTGGGGGGCGCATGCGGCATCCGTGCGAATACGCCGCAGGACATCGCGGCCATCAAGCGCGAGGTAAAGCTGCCCATCATTGGGCTGACCAAGCGGGTCTTTGCGGACAGCCCGGTGTACATCACGCCGACGATGCGCGAGGTGGACGACCTGCATGAAGTCGGGTGCGACATCATCGCCATGGATGCGACAAACCGCCCGCACACGGGTGGATTGACAATCGAGGCGCTGTTTGCGCAGGCGCGGGCAAAGTATCCCGACCAGCTGTTCATGGCGGACGTGGCCACATTTGAGGAGGGCGTCGCCGCAGAGCGGATGGGCTTTGATTTGGTGAGTACGACGCTGTCGGGCTACACGGCGGATACGGCCCAAGAGACGTTGCCTGACTTCCGGCTGATGCGCAGCCTGGCGCGGACGTTGACGGTGCCCGTGATCGGAGAGGGCGGTATTTGGAGCCCGCAGGACCTGCGCAAGGCGATGGAGCAGGGCGTATTTGCCTGTGTAGTGGGGACGGCCATTACGCGCCCGCGCGAGATCACGCGGCGTTTTGTCGAGGCAATCGCCCATCAAAGATGTGAAGAGGGGGATGCCGATGGCTATGCAGCGGTTTGATGTGAGTTGCGATCCCTCGGTGTATGAAGCCTGGCCAGACCTGGTGGCTACACAATCCGAGCGGCTGCTGTGCTTCTTTTGCGAGTGTACGCATCATGGCGACCGGTCGTATTCGCGCATCGTCTATGTGGCCAGCGACGACCACGGACGCACCTGGTCGGACAAGATCGCGCTGAGCGAGCCCATTCACTCGGACGGCTCCGCGTTCTGGAACTGTCCGCGCGCGACGCGGCTACGCGACGGGCGCATTGCGGTGATCTGCGACCGGACATCCAGGCGCGACGAGACGCAGGCGGAGGTCCACCTGTGGATGGGCGATCCGGAGGGCATGCATTTTGACGGGCCGGTCAATCTGCATTTACAGGGCATCGTGCCGGACAAACTGCTCGAGCTGCAGTCCGGACGCTGGATTGTCGCCTGTCATCTGGGAAACGTGGACGGCTTTGCCAACCTGCAGCAGCGGCTGTACTACTCGGACGACGCGGGCGCGCACTGGCACGGACCGGTGACCGTGGCGCGCGATGCGCGCTACAACCTGTGCGAGGCCTCCATCCTGGAGGTGGAGCCCGACCTGCTGGTGTGCTTCATGCGAGAGAATTCCTCGATGGGTTATGAGTGCATGGCCTGCATGTCGCATGACGGCGGGCTGACGTGGGGCGAGCTGTACACGGTGCCGCTGGCGGGTTGCCACCGGCCGGTGGCCGGCTTTCTGGACACGGGAGAGATCCTGATCACCTACCGCTACCGGCAGGGGGCGCAGAAGGGGTGGCTGGGCCACTGGACGCAGAACACCTTTCTTGCGGTCACGGACCGGGAAACCGTGTGCAGCGCCAGCCGCGACAGGCAGCAGGTGCGCATCATGCCGCTGCACTACGACCCCAGCAGCGAGGCGGACCTGGGCTATACGGGCTGGGTGCAGTTCCGGGATGGGGAGATCTACATCGTCGACTACATCCGCGGCGATCAACCCAAGTGCCACATCATTGCGACGGCCCTGCGAAGGGAAGACATCGGCGGCCTTTGAGCGCGCGACAAGACGGGAGGAGTGAGCCTTATGAAGGACAAGCGCAAGTACATGGGCATCATACCGGCGTTTTACGCCTGCTATGAGGACGACGGCAGCGTGAGCCCGGAGCGCACCCGGAACCTGACCCGGTTCCTGATGGACAAGGGCGTGAAGGGCGTCTATGTCGGCGGCTCCTCCGGCGAGTGCATCTACCAGAGCCCGCAGGAGCGCATGCGCATCCTGGAGAGCGTCATGGAGGTCGCGGGCGGCAGAATCACGGTCATCGCGCACGTGGCGGCCAACTCCATCGAGGACAGCAGGCGGCTGGCCGCGCATGCGCGCGAGCTGGGTGTGGATGCGATCGCGGCGATTCCGCCGATCTACTTCAAGCTGCCCGAGTATGCGATCGCACAGTACTGGAACGCGATCTCCGAGGCCGCGCCGGGCGTGGAGTTCATCATCTACAACATCCCGCAGCTGGCGGGCGTGGCGCTCACGCCCTCGCTGCTGCGCGAGATGCTCAAGAACCCGAACGTGGTCGGCGTCAAGAACTCGTCCATGCCGGTGCTGGACATCCAGAACTGGAAGATGATTGGCGGCGAGGACTTCATCGTCTTCAACGGGCCGGACGAGCAGTACCTGGGCGGGCGCGTGATGGGCGCCGAGGGCGGCATCGGCGGCACATACGGCGTGATGCCCGAGCTGTATGTCCGGCTGGAGGAGCTCATCCGCTCGGGCGACCTGGCGCAGGCGCTCCGGCTGCAGATGCGCCTCAACGAGCTGATCGCGGGCCTGTGCGCATGCCACGGCAATATGTATGCGGTCATCAAGGAGGTCCTCAAGGCGCGCGGCGTATGCGTGGGCGAGGCGAGGCTGCCGCTGGCGCATGTGACGGAGCAGGATCGGGAGCAGGTCGACCGGTGCGCGCGGGACATCCGGCGCTCCCTCGAAGAATTTGTCCCGTCCTCGGCGTTTGTCTGGCACTGACGGCGCCGTCCGCGCGCATGAAAGGAGAATCGCAACGTGAATACTGTGGCGCAACGAAAGGAGGGGCGGGCGCGGACGCTGCGGCTGTGCCGCAAGCACCTGCCGTTTTACGTGTTCCTGCTCCTGCCGCTCATCCAGGTGATCGTGTTCAACTACTTCCCGATCTACGGCATTCAGATCGCATTCAAGGACTTCAAGATGCGCCGCGGCATTCTTGGAAGCGAATGGGTTGGGCTGAAGCACTTTGAAAAGATGTTCAGCGACCCCACGTTCTACCGCGTGCTGTTCAACACGCTGCGCCTGAGCATCCTGAACATGGTGACGATCTTCCCGATCACCATCGTGTTCGCGCTCATGATGAACGAGGTCAACAACGCCAAGTTCAAGCGCGTGACGCAGACGATCACGTATCTGCCGCACTTTCTGTCCTGGGTTGTGGTCGGCGGGTTCGTCTACCAGATCCTCTCCCCGAGCCACGGCTTCGTCAATGCGATGCTCATCCGTCTGGGCATCCTCGAAAAGCCCATCTACTTCATGATCCAGAAGGAGGCGTTCACGCCCATCTACCTGATCGCCTCCATCTGGAAGGAGCTGGGCTGGAGCATCATCATCTACCTGGCGGCGATCGCGGGCATCGACCCGAGCCTGTACGAATCCGCGGTGATCGACGGCGCGGGCCGGCTGCAAAAGGCGCTGCACATCACCATTCCGGCCATCCTGCCCACGATCAGCACGCTGCTGATCCTGCGGCTGGGCTCGCTGGTCAACGTCGGGTTTGATGCGATCTTCAACCTGTACAACGAGGGCACCTACGAGGTGGCGGACGTCATCTCAACCTACGTCTACCGTCGCGGCCTGCAGGACGCCAAGTACGACTACACCACGGCCATCGGCCTGTTCCAGAATGTGGTCGGGTTCGTGCTGGTCATCGGCGGCAACCTGATCGCCAAGAAGGCGGACCCGGACTTCCGGATTCTGTAAGGGGGCTTGGAAGATGGTCAAGAAGAGAACGCGCATCCGGGCCTCCTTTGGCAGCCGCCTGTTCGACGTGGTGAACTATTCGCTGATCGTGGTGTTTTGCATCACCATCCTGTTCCCGCTGTGGGACCTCATCGTCATCTCCTTTTCCCGGGCCGAGGACGTGTCGATCATCCGCACGAACCTGTGGCCCAAGGTGTGGTGCCTTGACGCCTACGCCTACTGCTTCAACAACCCGCTGCTGGGCGTGGCGTTTTGCAACTCCATCCTGCGCACGGTGCTGGGCAGCGTGTATCACCTGATCGTCTGCTGCCTGGCGGCCTATGCGCTCACGCGCACGCAGATGCCCTTTCGCAAGACGATCACGATGATCTTCCTCTTCACGATGTTCTTCTCCGGCGGCCTGATCCCGACCTACCTGAACATCAAGCAGCTGGGCCTGCTGGACAACTTCTGGGTGTATGTGCTGCCGACGGGCTTCAGCATGTACAACACGATCATCATCCGCAACTACTTCTTCTCGATCGACCGCGCGATGGAGGAATCCGCCACCATCGACGGCGCGTCGATGCTTCAGGTGATGTACAAGATCATCATTCCGCTGTCTACGCCGGTGCTGGCCACGGTCGGCCTGTGGCAGATGGTGGGCCAGTGGAACGCATGGTTTGACAACATGATCTATGCGCGGCCGGAGAAGCTGATCACGCTGCAGTACCTGCTGCGGCGCATGTCGGTCAACGCGGCGCAGCTGCAGGACGAGGCCGCCATGACGATGCAGGCGGTGTTCGACCAGACGGCGGCGGCCTATACGCCGGATACCATCATCGCCGCCACGACGGTGATCGTGTTGCTGCCGATCGTGTGTGTGTATCCGTTCCTGCAGCGCTATTTCGTCAAGGGCATCATGCTGGGTGCGATCAAGGGGTAACAATGGCGAGTCATGGCGAAAACGGATGGGAAGGGGGAATGGAATAACGTTCCGTGGCGCCTACGCCTGATGGGTTTATAATGAAGAAGGAGGCAAGAAAATTCTATGAAACGGTCTATTGCATTGGCGCTGAGCCTGATGATGCTCTTTACGCTCATGGTGACGGGCGTTTCGGCGGAAGAAGAGCGTCCGACCATTTCCTACTATGCCTACTGGTGCGGCGCGCTGGATCCGGGCAGCTACGTCGAGACCTTCGTGGAGGACCACCTGAACATGAACATCGAGGTGCGCAAGGTCTCCCACACCGACAAGGAGGCCGTGAACCTGATGCTGGCATCCGGTGAAATGCCGGACTGCGGCTGGTTTGAGCACACCTACGCCCAGATGGAGGACGAGGAGCTGATCCGCAGCATCCCTGTGGAGATGGTGCGCGAGTACGCCCCGGGCTACATCGACCTGTGCGACCGCTATCCGATCCTGTACACGCAGGGCCTGGATCCGGAGGATCCGACCCAGTTCCGCTTCCTGCCCGACTTCTGCATCGGCCAGATCAACACGCACAACAACGCGATGTATCTGCGCTATGACTGGATCAAGAAGCTGGGCATTGACCTGGGCGTCAATGTCGAGCAGCTGACCGACCAGCTCTACATCGCCGACAACGGCCTGTCGCGCGAGGTGTTCATCGAAGTGCTGCGCGGCTTCGTCAACGATGATCCCGACGGCAACGGCGAGAACGACACCTTCGGCCTGCTCAAGGACTGGGCGGTCTCGCTCGTCACCTCGCAGGGCATCCTCTACGGTGGCAACATGGACGTGGACGGCCAGCCGCTGGACTGGTTTGCCAACCCGGGCATGAAGGACCTGCTGCTCTACGTGCAGGAGCTCTACGCCGAGGGCCTGATCTATCCGGAAATCTTCACCCTGCAGTGGGGTGAGGACTGGGAGCTGATCACCAACGGCAAGGCCGGCGTGCTCTCGGGCAATGCCGTGGCCACGATCTGGCTCAACAGCTGGGCCAAGAACCGCCCGCCGCTCGCGCTCTTTGACGCCGATCCCGAGGCGGAGCTGCTCATGATCCCCGGCATCGCCGGCCCCGACGGCCAGGTGCACCACGCCAAGCCCTACCTGCCCGGCCGCGGCGAGAGCTTCTACGTCAACGCTGACGTGGACGACGAGAAGCTGGCCGACATCCTGACGTTCTTCAACTTCTGCAACTTCCCGGGCGACGACGACATCATCGCCACGCTCTGGTGCGGCGAGAAGGGCGTCGACTGGGAGTGGAACGAGGACGGCACGCCCAACCGCATCACCAACATCCAGAACGGCGAGCGCGGCACGCAGGTGTTCTGCCGCAACATCCAGGACGGCAAGGCGTACGAGTGGTACACCTACGAGCCGCTCTTCTCCACCGGCTTGAAGTACTACGTCGAGGAGTACGGCGGAATCTGGAATAAGATGCTCGAGTACCCCTACAAGGCCGACATCTTCAACGAGACGGATGCTGCGGAGATCCAGATGGAGTACTCCAAGGACTGGGAGGCCGCCCGTAACTCCTACTTCATGAGCGTCATCCTGGGCGAGGCGAACGTCGAGGAGGACTGGGACGCCTACATTGAGACGCTCAACAGCCTCAAGTATGGCGAATATGTCGAGGAGATGTCCAAGGCGCCGACCATCGACGAGATCATCAACATGTACAGCGAATGAGGAACCGGCCTCAATCCCCTACGTAAAACCGAATCGGAAGGCCAAGAGACGCAGCCATGCGTCTCTTGCGCTTCCCGGCGCGGATGAATCTGCGCCAACGCGAGGAGGACGCTTATGCAACAAAGCCGCAGGGTCCTGGACATCCGCCCGGACCGCGTATACGCGCGCCACAGCGAGGGCGACTTCGTGCGCCGTGCGGACGGCTCCATTCTCTTTGTCTACACCCGCTTCTTTGAGCAAAACGACGACGAGGCGCCGTCGGCCCTCGTCGCCATCGAGTCCGCCGACGAGGGCGCGACCTGGTCGCAGCCCCGGGAGGTCGTCAGCGCAGCGCCGTTCGGCGTGAAAAACGTCATGAGCGTCTCGCTGATGCGCCTGCAAAGCGGGGAAATCGGCCTGTTCTACATCGTGAAGGAGGCGTGGTACACGCGCATCATGCTGGCGCGCTCGGACGACGAGGGCCGCACCTTCGGCCGGCATGCGGAGTGCACGCTGCCGGACCGGCGCGGCTGGTTCGTGCTCAACAACAGCCGCGTGGAGCGCCTGCACACGGGACGCATCCTCGTGCCGCTGGCCTATCACCGCACGGGCCTGGACGAACGGACCGGCAAGTTCTTTTTCGACCCCTGCGCCTGCGCTTGCATGCTCTACTCCGACGACGACGGCGCGACCTGGAGCGAGGCGCCGGACGTGATCCATCCGCCGTTTTCGGGCACGCGCTCCGGCCTGCAGGAGCCGGGCGTCCTCGAGCTGCGCGACGGCGCGCTGTGGGCGTACTTCCGAACGGACAAGATGTACCAGTATGAGGCCTTCTCCCGAGACGGCGGGCTGCACTGGTCCACGCCGCAGGCCTCGCGCTTCACCTCGCCCCTGTCGCCCATGAAGCTGCTGCGCCAGCCGGACACGGGCCGCCTGTTCGCCTTCTGGAACCCGGTGCCAAACCACATGGAGAAGAGCCAGCATTGCGAGGGCGTCTGGACCGGCGGACGCACGCCGCTCGTCTATGCGACGAGCGACGACGATGGCGTCACCTGGAGCCCAATGCAGACGATCGAGGACGACCCGCGCCATGGCTACTGCTACCCTGCGGCGTTTTTCACCCGGGACGGGGCCATGCTGGTCGCCTACTGCGCGGGCGGCGTGGAGGACGGCTCGTGCCTCGCGCGCCTGACCATCCAGAAGATCCCGCTGGAAAAGGAGTAAAGAGCCGTGGAACAGACAGACATCGTCATGATCGGCGCGACGGGCCACCTGCAAAGCGTCATGGACAGCGCGCTGCGCATGGGCTGCTATCGCATCGCAAGCATCGTGGACGACTACGCGCCGGTCGGCAAGGACTATTTCGGCCATCCCGTGGCGGGCTCTACGCGCCTGCTGGAGGGCCTGTACGCGGACGGCGTGCGCCATGCGTTCGTCTCTGCGGGCACGATCGGCGGCTATGGCCACCGGGAGGAATGGTACCTGCTGGCTCAAAAGATTGGCTTTCGGATCGTGAACATCGTCGACCCGACCGCCGCTGTCTCGGCCCATGCGCGTATCGGCGAGGGCGTGTTCATCGGCAAGAACGCCGTCGTCAATGCCTACGCACAGCTGGGTAACATGGTCATCGTGAACACGGGGTCCATCGTCGAGCATGCGGACGTCATCGAGGACTTTGTCCACATCGCCCCGGGTTGTACGCTTAGCGGCGGCGTGCGCGTCTGCCGCGGCGCGCACATCGGCACCGGCTCGGCCGTCCGCCAAGATGTCGTCATCGGCCGGGAGGCCATCGTCGGCGTAGGCAGCGTGGTGCTGCGCGATGTCGCGCCGCGCATGGTCGCATACGGCAACCCGTGCCGGGAACGCCGGCCCGTGGACTGACAACCGGTCCCCGCCCCTCCTCCGAGGGCGGGGTATTTTTTTGTCTCGCCGGGCATTGCGCGTTTGGTGCGATCGACTCGTCTATATAGGTGAAGGGGGGAGGAACATGCCGCAGAGCGACAGCTGGCTGGAGGAGGCCATGGCGCGCTGGGAGGTCCCGCTGCTGCGCACGTGTTTCCTGCTGCTGGGGGATGCAAAGCTGGCGGAGGACGCCGTGCAGGAGGCATTCGTGAAGGCGTGGCGGGCGCATGGACAGTACCGGGGCGAGGCGTCGGAGAAGACCTGGCTGATGCGCATCGCCGTGAACACGTGCCGGGACATGCGGCGCGGCGGGTGGATGCGGCACGTGGACAAAGCGGTCCGCCTGGAGGACCTGCCCGAGCCCGCCGTCCCGTTTGAACCGGCGGACCACGAGCTGACGCAGGCCGTCCTGGACCTGCCGCAGCGCCTGCGTCAGGCGGTGATCCTGCGCTTTTACCAGGGGCTCGGCGTCGGAGAGACGGCGCAGGCGCTTGGGGTATCGCGCAGGACGGTACAGTACCGGCTCGCAAAGGCGGAACGGATGCTCAAACGCAGCTTGGAGGGGTTGGACGATGTGGAATGAAGCGCGGATTCGGGAGGGGCTGGAGCGCAGGCTGTCCGGCCTGGAGGCGTCAGGGGAGCGCCGCGCGCGCATCCGGGACGCGGTGGCAACATGCCAGAAGGAGGAGCGGACGATGAAACGCAAGCTGTCCATGGCGCTAGTGGCGGCGCTGGCGCTGATCGCAATTGCGGCGGCCGTGGCCGTCGCGGAGGGGCTGAACCTGTTCCAGCTCTTCGGCCAACGGAACGAGCGCTACGCGAGGGTGGCGCAGGAGGCAGCGCTGGAGACGGCGCAGCCCGTGCAGGTGGAGGATGAACGCTTGGGCGAGGTGCAGGCCGCCATCGACGGCGCCTACTTCGACGGCCTGACGCTGAGCGTCGCATTCCGGATCGACAATGCCGCCGGCTGCGAGGCGTATACGCCCACGGCGGAGGAGCTGGCCGGCATGGAGCGGACGGACGCGATGTTTGCCACCGTCATGCAGGACGAGCCGGGCGCGGAGGTCGTCGCCGCGTTCAACGAGGCCGCCGAGGCCGGCAAGCCGGGCGGATACCGGCGCTACAGCATCGTCGCAGGCGACCATACGCTCACGGACGACGGCGTCGACATCCCGCCCAGCCAGGCGGACGGCCGCTACACGGAGGACGGCGCGTACTGCGAGATGCGCGACTTCGCCACGCCCCTGCCGGAGGCGATCCGCGACCGGGAGCGCCTGACGCTGCGCATCCCCCTGTATCGGTTTGAGACGACGGTCTACTTTGACGGCGCGTCGTGGTACATGCGCACGGAGCGGGAGGATGCAGGCGTCGTCACCGCCGAGGTCGGCCGCGCGCAGGCGCAGGCGCAGCGCATGTCCGGCCAGGCGCGCATCGGCGGCGCGACGTGCACGGCTGAGGCGGAGGTCTCCGCAATGAGCGCCGTGTTGACCGTGCGAAGCGACATGCCCTTGGACAACCTCCTGGCCGCGCCGCCCGAGGGGACGGCCCCAGCCGACTGCTGGGTGACGGCCGACGTATATGACGATGACGGAGCGATGTGGCGCGTGCAGGAGGTGAACGCCGAAGCGACGCAGGTCACCTTCACCCTGGAGGGGACGGGCAGCCTGCCGGATGCATTGAAGGTCTACCTCTACGCCGCATGGGAGGGCGGCGAGCCGGACCTGTCCGGCGTGGAACCCATCGAGCTGACGCGATGACGTCGTGCGAAACGCCCTGCCGGCCTGGGCCGGCAGGGCGTTTTTTGCGAAGTGCGCTCAGCGTCCGCTTTCCATCCAGTCCAGCACGTCCTGCGTTTGCAAAAACGCGGAGCGGTTGAGACGTCCGAGCAGATAGAGGCAGTCTGTGGAGCGGGTGAGCACGTTGACGTGCTCCTCGCTGGTAAGCGTGGCCAGGAAACCGTGCGCCTGCAGGAGCGGCTCTGCCAGCGGCTCCAGGCTGCCGTAGGGATAGGCGAAGACCGGTTCAAACGCGACGCCGGCAGCCTCGCACAGCGCGGTCATCCGCTGTAGGTCCTCCCGCAGCACCTGCGTATATGCCGCCTCGCTCTCGCACTCCAGACGGGCCACGCCGGAGCGCTGGCAGTAGACGTGCAGATCGGCGGAGTGGCTCACGAATTCCACCAACCCCGACTGCGCGGCCTCTTGCAGTTCGTCCCAGCTCATGAACGCGCCGCCGGGCTCAGCGCCCGCCCGCTGCGCCTGCCGTCCGATCACGGAGACCGCCGCCGGCGCGTCATGGGCCCGCAGCAGCGGCAGCGCCCGGGTCAGAAAGCTGCGGTATCCGTCGTCAAAGACCAGCAGCACGGGCCTGTCGGGCAGCGGCTCGCCCTCGAGCACGTAGCGCAGCACCGCGGAGACGGAGACGGGCGTCCAGCCGTTGTCCTTGAGCGCGCACAGGTCCTCTTCCAATTGATCCGACGTCAATGCGTAGTCGCCCGCCTCGAGCGGATTGTCGGTGATGTCGTGATACATCAGAATCGGGAGACGCACGCTCTCCCCGTCGGAAGCGGCGGCCCGGCCCGCCCACCAGAAGGAAAGCAGCACGGCAAGCGCCGCCGCGATCACGAGCAGATAGAGCAGCGTTCCCTTCCATCCCTTGAACATATCTGAAAACCCCTTTCTTCAAGCCCTCTCAGGGCCTATGCCTTCCAGTTGATCCGCCGCCGCGTCAAAGCCTGCGCGTACCCGGTCAACGAGCACAGCGACTGGATGGGCTGAAACAGCGCGAAAAAGCACGCCAGCCCGAGCGCGCTGTGCCGCACGCGCACCGCGCGGATGCCGCGCTGGAAGACGTACACGCTGGCCGAGCCGGCGATCAGGCCGGGCAGCGTGAGCAGCGTCATCCACCCGACGAACCACGTCGCGCCCGTCAGCGCCAACAGCGTACCGCCCAGAAAGCCGAACACGTACGCCAGATCCAGATAGACGATCGAGGCGCTCAGCGCCTCAAAATACCCGGCGTACAGGCTGGACTGCCGCCACGGACGGACCGCGTGCAGCCCTTCGAACATCCCCCTCGCCCAGCGCGCCCGCTGGCGGCACAGCGCCGACAGGCGCTCGGGCACCGCCGTATGGCCGACCGCGCGGGGCTCGTAGAGAGAAGCGCGCCCCAGCGCCAGCAGGCGGTAGGTCAGCACGATGTCCTCGCCCACCCCCGGGGTCCAGCCTCCGATCCGGCGCACCGCCGACGTCTCGTATGCGCTGAACGCGCCCTGCGCCACGAGGGTCGCGCCATAGCTGCCCTGGTAGCGCTTGACGGCGGCGATGCTGAGCAGGTAGTCGTAGATCTGCATCTTACCGACCCAGGTCTTCGGCTCGGCGGCCAGCAGGTTGCCCGCCACGCATGCGGCCCCGTCGGACTGGATGCGCGCCAGGAGGGTTGCCAGGGCGCGCGCCTCCAGCTCCGTATCCGCATCGACGGTGAGAAAGTGCTCCGTGCCGACGTGTGCAAGGGCCTCGTTTAGCGCGTGCGCCTTGCCGGGCCTGCGGCAGGTCAGAAGCAGAATCGTCCGGTCCTGCCGTCCAAGCTCCGACGCCGCGCGCTCGATTTCCGCACGCGTCCGGTCGGTGGAGCCGTTATCTACACACAGAATTGTGATGGGGCCGTCATACCGCTGCCCGACGACCGACCGGATTGTGCGGTAGACGGACGCCTCCTCGTTTCTGGCGCAGATGAGGACGCTGACGGGCGCCGGCCTGACGCTTGGCAGGCGCGCCGGACGGGCGTGCAGCAGGTTGGACAGAAACATCGCCCCCATCAGATACCCGGGCAGCAGCGCGATGCCCATCACGACCCAAACCGTATAACTCCATGGAAGCGCCGCGAATACGTCCCTGATCCAGGGGATGGCCAGCGCGCAGGACAGCGCGAGCCAGGCGAACGCCGCGACGACGCTGAATGCAAAAACACATCGTTTCACAAAAAGACCTCCGCATCACCCTATGAGCGCCCGGCCCCGAGGGTTCGACGGATGCGCGGACGGCTTGCAAAGCGTCCGGACGCGTGCTATAATCCTCATATCCCCCCTGGGGGGATATGAGGGGAGGAGAAACGGCATGGCGCATCACCACACGCGCTCCCAGGCGGTCATCCACCGCCTTTCGCGCGTCATCGGGCATCTGGAGGCCATCAAGGCCATGGTGGCGGAGGACCGGGACTGCTGCGAGGTGCTCACGCAGATTGCGGCGGCCAAGGCGGCGATCAACAACATCGGCCGGGAGGTGCTCAAGGACCACATCGAGCACTGCGTGGCCGACGCGGTTCAAGAGGGCGACAGGCAGGCGCTGGACGACCTGGCGGCGGCGCTGGACCGCTTCATGAAATGAGGGGGATTTGCATGAACGACGGGCAGAGACGCGGCGTGGCCTGCGCCATCCTGGCGGCGGCCTTCTATGCGCTCAACTCGCCGCTTTCCAAGCTGCTGCTGGGCGACGTGGCGCCGACGATGATGGCAGCGTTTCTCTATCTGGGCGCGGGTCTGGGCATGGCGGCGCTGCAATGGCTGCGCAGCCGGAGCGGGCGCGCCGGGCGCGAGCAGCGGCTCACGCGCAGGGAACTGCCCTTTACCGTCGGGATGGTGGCGCTGGACATCGCCGCGCCCATCGCGCTGATGGTGGGCCTCTCGCGCACGACCGCCGCCAACGCCTCGCTGCTGAACAACTTCGAGATCGTCGCCACGTCGCTGATCGCCCTGGCCTGCTTTGGCGAGGCCATCTCCCGCAGGCTGTGGGCGGGCATCGGGCTGGTCACGCTCTCCACGGCGCTCCTGTCGGCGCAGGACGCGGGCAGCTTTTCCTTTTCGTCGGGATCCGTCTGGGTCCTGATCGCCTGCGTCTGCTGGGGATTTGAAAACAACTGCACGCGGCGCCTCTCGGCCAAGGATCCGGTGGAGATCGTCGTCATCAAGGGCATCTTTTCCGGGCTGGGCTCGCTGTGCATCGCCCTGTACGTGGGGGAACCGCTGCCCGCGTGGCTCCCCGCGCTGCTGGCCCTCGGCCTCGGGTTCGTCGCCTATGGCCTGAGCATCGGGCTGTACATCTATGCGCAGCGCGAGCTGGGCGCGGCCAGGACCAGCGCGTATTATGCCGTCGCGCCGTTCATCGGCGCGGGGCTGTCCCTGGTCATCTTCAGGGAGATCCCCACGCCCGGCTTTATGGCCGCGCTGGCGCTGATGATTGCGGGCACGTGGTGCGTGACCTGTGCGCAGAGCGCGGCCTGACCCGCGCCCTTTTCGTCGCTACGCCGCCTGAAAGCGCCGCGGGGCATTGTGCTTCGGGCGTTTTTCTGTTACAATAGACGCGTGCGCCCGGACGGCGCGCGAAGAAACGGACGGGGGAATGTGCATGCCCAAACTCGAGGCCTACGACCGGTCGCTGTCCTATTCCTATGCGCCGGGCATCTTTCCGTCGACGGAATGCCTGAGGGCATGTCCTGAGCGGTGCCTGCGCCTGCTGGTGAGCAGCGCCGCGGAGCACAGCGAGGGCGTGCGCAGCCTGGCGCAGGCGAGCGAGGCGGCGGGCGTGCGCGTGGAGGTGGCGGACCGTGCGCTGGCGCGGATTGCCCACAAGGACAACTGCTTTGCCGCGATGGTCTTTGAAAAGCGGGAGAGCGAGCTGTCCGCGGACGGCGCGCACGTCGTGCTGCACCATCCCTCCGACAGCGGCAACCTGGGCACGATTCTACGCGCCTGTCTGGGCTTCGGCCTGCGGGATGTGGCGATCATCCGCCCTGCGGTCGACCTGTTCGATCCGCGCGTCGTGCGCGCGTCGATGGGCGCGCTCTTTTCGCTGCGCGTGCGCCATTACGACGACTTCGACGACTACCGCGCCGCCTTTTCGCGGCATGCGCTCTATCCGTTCATGCTCACGGGCGCGGTGCCGGTCGAGGAGGCCGCGGAGAAGGCCGTCCGTCCGTTTTCGCTGATCTTCGGCAACGAGGCCAGCGGGCTGCCGGATGCGTTCGCGCAGCTGGGCACGAGCGTGCTCATCCCCCACAGCAGCGAGATCGATTCGCTGAACCTGGCCGTCGCCGTGGGCATCGGCGCGTATGCGTTCACCCGGCGCCGGTAAAGCTCATACCGACAACATGGAAGGAAGCGTTGACAAATGGAAGCGCAGGCATTGCGCGCGCAGGCCGCTGCCGATCTGGAGCGGGCTGTCGCATTTTTGACGGCGGAGGGGCATGTGGCCCCCGGCGGGCTGATCGTGCTCGGCTGCTCCACGAGCGAGGTGTGCGGCGGGCGCATCGGCAAGCAGTCGGATCCGGAGATGGGCGCGGCGCTGGCGGAGGCGTTCCACCGCGCGTGCGCGGCGCACGGCGTCTCGGGCTGTGTGCAGTGCTGCGAGCACCTCAACCGCGCGCTCGTCATCGAGCGCACGCAGGCGGAGCTGCGCGGGCTGGAGGAGGTCAGCGCCGTGCCGTATCCCAAGGCGGGAGGCTCCTGCGCGTCGGCCTACTATCGTATGCTGCGCGATCCCGTCCTCGTAGAGAGCGTGCAGGCCGACGCGGGTCTGGACGTGGGCGACACGCTCGTGGGCATGCACATCCGGCGCGTGGCCGTGCCGCTGCGCGCGCCCTTTGACTGCGTGGGGCATGCGCACCTGGTCATGGCCTATGCGCGCCCGCGGCTCATCGGCGGCGCCCGCGCGCGGTATACGCTTGAACCCTGAGGAAAAATTTGATACAATAAACCGATACCTTGCGGATGGAGGCGGAGTATGAAGATCGTAGTGGATGCCATGGGCGGCGATCTGGCCCCGGGCGTCAACGTACAGGGGGCCATCGACGCGCTGCGGGAGTTTCCCGATGTTTCCATTGTGCTTGTCGGCCGGAAGGACGAGGTGCGCGCCTGCCTGGGCGAATATGCCGACGTGGCCGATCGCCTGGAGATCGTCGACGCGCCGGATGTCATCACCACCGACGAACACCCCGTGATGGCGCTGCGCAAGAAGCCGCGTTCCTCGCTGGTGATGGGCATGAACCTCGTGCGCGAGGGCCAGGCGGAGGCCATCGTCTCCGCAGGCTCGACGGGCGCGATCATGGCGGGCGCGATGTTTCGCATCGGCCGCATCGAGGGCATCGAGCGCCCGGCGCTCGCGCCCGTGCTGCCGGCGCCCGGCCGGCCGCTGATGCTCATCGACTCCGGCGCGAACGTCGACTGCAAGCCCGAGTGGCTGGTGCAGTTCGGCCTGATGGGCAGCGTCTACATGGAAAAGGTGATGGGCGTGCGCGCGCCGGAGGTCGGGCTGATCAACATCGGCGTGGAGGCCGAAAAGGGCGACAACCTCACCCGCCAGACGTTCGAGCTGATGAGCCAGGGGCAGCCCTACCGGTTTGCGGGCAACGTCGAGGCGCGCGAGATCCTCTCGGGCCAGGCGGATGTGCTCGTGTGCGACGGCTTTGTGGGCAATGTCGTGCTCAAGTACACCGAGGGCATGGCTTCGACGATGTTCTCGATGATCAAGGACGGCCTGATGGCCTCCACGCGCGGCAAGCTCGGCGCGCTGCTGAGCAAGCCGGCATTCCGCCAGATCAAGCGCTCGATGGACTCGACGGAGGTCGGCGGCGCGCCGCTGCTGGGCGTGGAGGGCGCCGTCGTCAAGGCGCACGGCAATTCCAACGCGCGCGCCATCTTCTGCGCAATCCGTCAGGCCCGCAAGATGGTCGAGGGCCAGGTGGTGGGCATCATCCGCCGCGAGGTGACCAACCTCGTGCTTGCCCAGGCAGAACAGGAGAACAACTGAACCCCAAACGGCATGGAAAGGAGCGTTATCCATGGTCTTTGAAAAGGTCAAGAAGATGATTGTGCAGGAACTCAAGGTGCCCGAAAGCGCAGTCACGCTCGAGGCGCGCCTGCAGGAGGACCTGAAGGCCGACAGCGCCAACGTCATGATGCTCGTCATGGACATCGAGCAGGACTTCGACATCACCGTCGACGACGACGCGATCACCACCGTGAAGACGGTGGGCGACCTGGTCCGGTACATCGAAAACAAGCAGTGACGCGCGGAGCGGGCGCGGGCGAGCATTCGCCCGCGCCCGACGGACGCGTATGCGGCGAAGCATGAGCAGTGCGGCCCGGTGCGGGCGACAGTGCTGATGCTTTGCGCGGAAAGGGAGGAACCATGAACACCGAATCCCTGCAGGGCGCGCTGGGCTATGCCTTTCATGACGAGCAGCTGCTGCGCCAGGCGCTGACGCATCCATCCTACGCGCTGCGCAACCACGCGCAGGACAACCAGCGGATGGAGTTTCTCGGCGACGCGGTGCTGGAGCTGTGCGTCAGCCGCGAGCTGTACGCGCGCTGCCCGCAGATGCAGGAGGGCCAGCTCACGCGCCGGCGCGCGCTGCTCGTGTGCGAGGCGACGCTGGCCGCCGCCGCCCGCGCGTTGGGCGTCGACGGGGCGCTGCGCCTCGACCACGGCGAGGAGCTGGACGGCGGGCGCGGGAAGGATTCGATCCTCGCCGACGCCATGGAGGCCGTGCTGGCCGCCGTATACCTGGACGGCGGGCTGGACGCCGCCGCGGCGCTGGTGGACCGCATGATGGGCGACTATGAGCCCACCCAACAGGAGGACCGCGATCCCAAGTCGTGCCTGCAGGAGTACCTGCAGGGCACCGGCGAACCGGTCCCGCAGTACCGCATCGTCGACGCGACCGGGCCGGCGCATGCGCGCACGTTTACGGCCGAGGTCCTGCGCGCGGACGGCACGCTGATCGGCCGCGGCACGGGCGTGAGCAAGAAGCGCGCGGAGCAGCACGCCGCGCAGGCGGCGCTGGAGCGCCTGACCCGTCAAGAGTAAGGAGTTGGAAGGCCTTTGCGGCTGAAGAAACTGGAGATATACGGCTTCAAGTCGTTTGCCGACCGCACGGAGATCGTCTTTGATCAGGGCATCACCGGCATCGTCGGTCCCAACGGCAGCGGCAAGTCGAACATATCCGACGCGGTGCGCTGGGTGCTCGGCGAGCAAAACGCGCGCAGCCTGCGCGGCGGGCGCATGGAGGACATCATCTTCGGCGGGACGGAGAAGCGCAAGAAGCTGGGCTACTGCGAGGTCTCGCTCACGTTCGACAACGAGGACCGCGCGCTGCCCGTGGACTTTTCCGAGGTCTGCGTCACCCGGCGCGTCTACCGCAGCGGCGAGAGCGAATACCAGCTCAACAAGACCGCCTGCCGCCTGCGCGACATCATCGACCTGTTCCGCGACACCGGCATCGGCAAGGAGGGCTATTCGCTCATCGGCCAGGGCCGCATCGACGAGATCCTCTCCGCCCGCTCGGAGGACCGCCGCCAGACGTTTGAGGAGGCTGCGGGCATCGTCAAGTACAAGGTGCGCAAGGACGAGGCGCAGCGCCGCATGGAGAACACGCGCCAGAACCTGCTGCGCGTGGAGGACATTCTGGAGGAGCTGCAGGGCCAGCTGGAGCCGCTGCAGCAGCAGAGCGAGACGGCGCGCCGCTACATCGCCCTGCGGGAGGAGCTGCGCGGGCTGGAGCTGAACGCATTCGTCGTGCGCTCCGACCGCGCCAAGGAGCGCATGGACGCGCTGCAAAAGACGCTGGACGGCCTGCAGGAGGCGATCGCGGAGGGCGAACGCCGCTCGCAGGCGGATGCGCAGGAGCGCGCGCAGCAGGAGGAGGCCGTCGCGGAGTTGGACCGTCAGGTCTCCGCCGCGCACGCGCTGTCGCTGGACCTGACGCGCGAGCTGGAGGCGCGCGAGGGCGAGAACAACGTCCTGCGCGCCGAGATCGCCCACGCCCGCCAGGACGAGGAGCGGCTGTGCGCGCAGATGGACGAGGCGGACAAGCGCCTGGCCGCGCTTGCGGAGCTGGCCAGGAGCAGCAGCGGCGACGCCGGCAGCCGAAGCGGACTGCTGGAGGAGGGCCGCGCGCAGCTGGCCGCGATGGAGGCGGATCTGGCGCGCGCGCAGGCGCGCGCGGAGGAGACCGAGCGGACGTTGGACGCGAACAAGGCGGCGATCATCGACGCGATGAACCGCCTGTCGGACGTGCGCGCCACACAGACGCGGCTGACGACGATGCGCCAGTCGCTGGAGAAGCGCCTGGAGGAATCCGTCTCGCAGCAGGGCGACATGGAGCGGGAGCGGGCGCGGCTGCAGGCGGCGCTTGAGGCGGCGCAGGCGGCGCTGTCCGAGGTCGACGGCGGCCTGCGTGAGATGCAGGAAGAGGCCGGACGGCTCGATGCGCAGGTGCGCGCCCATGGCGAGTGCGGCGAGAAACTGCGCGCGCAATTGCAGGAGCTGCTGGGCAGCCAGCAGGCGCTGACCTCGCGCCTGCGCGTGCTGCGCGAGATGGAGCGCGACTACGAGGGCTATCAGCATGCGGTCAAGCAGGTGCTGCTCTACGGCGAAAAGCAGGGCGGCGTGCACGGCGTGGTGGCCACGCTGATCCGCGCGCCCAAGGCATACGAGCGCGCGATCGAGGCGGTGCTCGGCGGCGCACTGCAAAACGTCGTGACCGAGGACGAGTACGTCGCCAAGGACATGATCGACTACCTGCGCCGCAACCGGTTTGGCCGTGCGACGTTTCTGCCGCTGACGAGCGTGCACGGGCGCGTGCTGACGCCTGCGGAGCGCCAGGCGCTCTCGACGCCCGGCTGCCTGGGCGTCGCGTCGGAGTTGATCTCGTTTGACGAAAAATACCGCGGCGTCGTGGAGAACCTGCTCGGGCGCACGGTCATCGCGGAAAACCTGGATGCGGGCATCCAGATCATGCGCCGCGGCCGGCATGCCTTCCGCCTGGTGACGCTCGAGGGCGACGTGATGCACTCGGGCGGCTCGATGACGGGCGGCAGCTCGCAGTCGCGCATGACGAGCCTGCTCTCGCGCGAGCGCGAGATCGGGGAGCACGAGCAGCGCATCGCGCAAAACGAGGCGCAGATCGCGGCCATCCGCAAGAGCCTGGAGGAGATCGAACAGTCGCGCGCCGAGGAAAAGCGCCTGCGCGGCGAGATGTTCAACCGCCTGCACCAGGAGGAGATCGCCGTCGCGCGCGAGCAGGAGCGCGTCTCCTCCGCGCAGGCGGAATTGATGCAGCACGAGACGCGCATGCGCCAGGCGCAGGCGATGCGCGAGCAGATCGGCGACAACCTGCAGGACATCGCCGAGCAGCTCGCCGGCATGACGCAGCGCCAGGACGGCGCGCAGCAGGACACTGCGCGCATGCAGCAGGAGACGGCCCGTCTGTCGCAGGCGCAGGCCGAGGAGCGCGCCCAGGTGGACGCCATGCGCGAGCAGGTGACGGCCCGGCGCGTGGAGCTGGCCGCGCTGGAGCGCGAGCTGGAGGCGCTGCGCCGGGACGGCGCGCGCCTGGAGGAGGAGCGAAAGACGCTGGCTGCGCGCCGGGAAGAGAGCGGGCGTGCCCTGGCGGACAGCCGGGCGCGCCAGGCGCAGGCGCAGGCGCAGCTGTCGGATGGCGAGGATGAGCGCGACGCGTGCGGCGCGCGGCTGGCGCAGGCCAGGGAGGCGCTGGAGGTCGCGCAGGGACGGCGCGCGGACCGGCAGCGCGCGGTGCGTGAGCTGACGGAGCGCCTGGACGCGTTGCGCGAGACCGTCGCTCAGGATGTGGACAAGCACCACCGCGCGGAGTTGCAGCTCTCCCGCGCACAGAGTGAATTGAACCAGCTGCAAGAGCGCATCTGGGAGGACTACGAGCTGACGTATGCGGGCGCGCTGGAGTTTCGCGATCCCGCGTTCGAGCCGGCCGAGAGCGAGAAGCGCATCGCGTCCATTCGCGGGGAGATCCGCCAGATGGGTTCGGTCAACGTCAACGCGGTCGAGGACTACCGCGCCTGCCGCGAGCGCTACGACGACCTGTGCGCCCAGCGCGACGACCTGCTGCGCGCGCAGGAGGACCTGCAGGGCATCATCGAGGGCCTGATCAGCAAGATGGAGAAGCAGTTCAAGCAGAACTTCGACCAGCTGAACGTCTACTTCACCCAGACCTTCACGCGCCTGTTCGGCGGCGGGCGCGCGGAGCTGAAGTTGGAGGATCCGTCCGATGTGCTCAACTGCGGCATCGAGATCGTCGCGCAGCCGCCGGGCAAGAAGCTGCAGCTGCTCAGCCTGCTCTCGGGCGGCGAGCGCGCGCTGACGGCGATCGCGATTCTGTTTGCGATGCTGCGCCTCAAGCCCACGCCGTTTTGCATCCTGGACGAGATCGAGGCCGCGTTGGACGACGCCAACATCTCCTACTACGCCGATTATCTCAAGGAATTCGCCCAGAACACCCAATTCGTCGTCGTCACGCACCGCAAGGGCACCATGGAGCGCTGCGACGCGCTCTACGGCGTGGCGATGGAGGAAAAGGGCGTATCGCGCATGATCAGCGTGCAGCTGAGCGACCAACTCGAAGAAGGGGGACAGTCCTGATGACAGAAGAACGCAAGAAGGGCTTCTTTGCCCGGTTGAAGGAGGGCCTTCAGCGTACGCGCGACACGCTCGCCGGCCGCGTGGACGAGCTGGTCGGCTCCACGCGCGAGATCGACGAGGACTTCTATGAGGAATTGACCGACATCCTGATCATGGCGGACATCGGCATGAAGACGGCCGACGAGGCGATTGCGGAGCTCAAGCGCCGCGTCGCCGCGGAGAAGACCCGCAGCGCCGACCGCGCGCGGGAGATCCTCAAGGACATCCTCAAGGAAAAGATGAACATGCCGCGCCCGCCGCTCAAGTGGCCGATGGTGATGCTGATCGTGGGCGTCAACGGCGTGGGCAAGACGACGACCATCGGCAAGCTGGCGCTGCGCTTCAAGGACGCGCAGCACACCGTCATGCTCGCCGCGGCCGATACGTTCCGCGCGGCGGCGGCGGATCAGCTGGAGATCTGGGCCCGGCGCGCCGACGTGCCGCTCGTGCGCCGCGACGAGGGCACCGACCCTGCCGCGGTCGTCTACGACGCGGTGCAGTCCGCCAAGGGCCGCGGCGCGGATCTGCTCATCGTCGATACAGCGGGCCGCCTGCACAACAAGAAGAACCTGATGGAGGAGCTGCGCAAGATGTCGCGCATCATCGAGCGCGAGTATCCGCAGGCCCAGGTGCGCACGCTGCTGGTCATCGACGCCACGACGGGGCAGAACGGCCTGTCGCAGGCCAGAGAGTTCAACGACGTGGCGGACATCACGGGCATCGTGCTGACCAAGCTGGACGGCACGGCCAAGGGAGGCATCGCCGTGGCGATCCGCGACGCGCTCAACGTGCCCGTGCTCTACGTGGGCGTGGGCGAGGGCATCGACGACCTGCAGGCCTTCGACGCCTCGGAGTTCGTCGACGCGATCTTCTGAATCCATGCAAAAAAAGCGCCCCGTGAACGGGGCGCCGTCGGGCGCTCAGAGGTTGGAGGCGCCCAGCGTGATGCGCGAGACCGTGTTGTCCGTCGGATCGATCGTGTAGCGGCACCAGACGCTGGGAGACTTGACAAAGCAGGCGCCGACGTCTTCGGGCAGCTCGGTCATGGGCGCGACGAGCGTGATCTCCAGCTTGTCCGACGCGACGCTCAGCGTGGCATAGGGCGGCAGCAGCGTCTGCCCGTCCTCGGCGGCGGAGTAGAGTACGGCCAGGTCGGTTTCCATGTCCGCGCTGTAGGCGACGGGCAGGCGGTCGAGCACCGTGTCGATCGAATCACCCAGCGAGATGCCGCGCGGGCCGGCCTCGCCCTCCTCCAGGTCGAAGGAGCCCTCCTGCATGGCGCGCTGCAGCTGCGCCTGCGTCAGCTCCGACGCGCCAAAGGGCATGCCGGGATCATATGCGGCGGGCGAAGCGGTGGCCGCGGCTCCGGCCGGATCGGCCGGGCCTGCCTGGCGGCGCGAGAGCACCAGTACGGCGAGCACGATCGACAGGATCACGATGCCGCACAGCAGCGCAAGGGTGACGATGCGAAGGGCGCGCTCGCCGGAGGCCTGCGCGCGCTCCTGCGGGTCGTTTTGTTCGGGGGGCCGCTCGGGGCGGCGCGTGCGTCTTTCCATAGGCACCTCCATTTGATGGCGTTTGTCCTGTAAAGATCATTATAGCATATTCTATGCCGGACTGCCACCCGGTTTGCCGGAGGGCGCAGGAGAGGGGTTTTGCAAAGATGTTCTCGTTTGTCCAGGCGCATCCCACCGCGGTGATCGCCGGCGCGGCGGCGGCGCTGCTGCTGCTGTTGGCGATGTGGCTGCTCTCGCGCCGGCAGACGCGCCGGCTCGAGCAGCGCCTGGGCGCGCTCTCGCAGCAGCTGCAGGAGCAGGCGCAGCGGGAGGCGCGCGAGACCGCAGAGCGCGAGCGCCAGCAGCGCGAAGGGCTGCGCGCCGACGTGCGCGGCGTGAACGACGCCCTCGTGCGCATGATGGGCGAGATGGCGCGCACGCAGCAGGGCCAGCTCGACTCCTTCGGCGGCCAGCTGCGCGCGGTCAACCGCTCCGACGAGGAGCGCATGGAGCGGATGCAGCGCACTGTGGGCGAGCGATTGGAGGCCTACGAGGCGCAGATGGAGCGCATCACGCAGGTGCTGGACGACAAGCTGGCCGGCAATGAGGAGCGCATCGAGCGCGTGCGCGCCGCACTGGAGGGCGGGCTGACGCTCATCCGGCGCGAAAACGAACAGAAGCTGGAGCAGATGCGCCAGGCGGTGGACGAGAAGCTCTCCGGATCGCTGGACCGGCGGCTGGGCGAGTCGTTCCGCGCGGTCAGCGACCGGCTGGAGCAGGTGACGCGCGAGCTGTCGCAGATGCAGACACTGGCCAGCGGCGTGGGTGATCTCAAGCGCGTGCTGACGCACGTCAACGTCAGCGGCACGTGGAGCGAGGTGCGCCTGGGCGCGCTGCTGGAGCAGATGCTTGCGCCCGGCCAGTACGAGGCCTGCGCCCGCGTCAATCCGGACGGCGACGCGACGGCGGACTATGCGCTGCTCATGCCGGGCGGCGGCGAGGGGCGCGTGTACCTGCCCATCGACGCGAGCTTCCCGCAGGAGGACTACCGCCGCTACCTCGACGCCGCCGACAGCGGCGACGCGGGCGTGATCGAGGCGGCGCAGCGCGCGCTGGAGGCGGCCCTGCGGCTGCACGCGCGCCGCATCCGCGACCGGCTGATCGTCCCGCCGCACACGACGGACTATGCGGTCCTGTTCCTGCCCTCCGAGGGGCTGTACGCGCAGGCCCTGCGCCTGGGCGCGCTGCAGGACCAGCTGCAGAGCCAGTACCGCGTGGCGCTGGCCGGGCCGACGACGCTGTGCGCGCTGCTCAACAGCCTGCAGCTGGGCTTCCGGACGCTGGCGATCGAGCGCCAGTCCGCCGAGGTGTGGAAGCTGCTGGGCGCGGTGAAGACGGAATTCGGACGCTTTAGCGAGCTGCTCGCGCGCACGCAGCAGAAGCTGCGCGCGGCCTCCGAGTCGATCGAGGACGCCGCGCTCAAGACGCGCACCATCCAGGAGCGGCTGCAGGACGTGCAGCCCCTGCCCGGAGCGGAGGCGCGGGAGGTGCTGCCCCTCGGGCGCGACGAGGACGCGGATGACGAATGGAACTGAATGGACAACGAAGGAGGAACGATCATGGCGATGCGAACCCTAAAAACCCACGAGTTGGACGCCTGGTATGCGCTGTGCGGAACGGTCTTCCCGGTCGGCTCCGCGTATTTCCGGCGGCACTTTGAGATGGACCCCTGGGCGGACATCGACGGCATCTTCGTCGCGGAGGAGGACGGCCGGCTCGTCTCGAGCGTGCGCGTCTTCACGCGCCGGCTGATGCTCGGCGGCCGTCCGGTGCTCACCGGCGGCATCGGCGAGGTCTGCACGCTGCCCGAATACCGCGGGCGCGGCCTGTCCGACCGCCTGCTGAAGATGGCCGACGACTACATGGACGCGCACGGCATGTACCTGCGCGCTCTCTACGGGGTGCTGACCTCGCACTACGGACGCCACGGCTTTACGCCGGTGCATCCGCACTACGGCCGTGTGCGCGCGCAGAGCCTGCCGGCCCTGGGACGGGGCCAGAGCGTGCGCGCCTTTGAGCGCGCGGATCTGCCGGCGGCGCAGGGCCTGTACGACCTGTACATGGGCCAGTTCCCGCTCGCGTTCTGGCGCGGGGAGAGCGCCTATTGGGAGCGTTGGGTGCTCGCCGAGTGGCGCGACGCCTGGGTGCTGGAGGAGGGCGGACGCATCTGCGCCTATGCGGAGGTCAAGGCGCAGCAGGACGGCCTGTTCGTGCGCGACGCGGCGTGCGTGCCGGGCGAGGAGGGCGCGCTGTACGCGCTGCTGGGCGAGGTCGCGCGCGCGCGCGGCGCGGCCTTCGTGGAGGGGCCGGCGCCCGTGCTGGCGGGCCTTGCGTGCGAGCGCGCCGACGACGGGCACCTCATGCTCGCGCTGACGGCGCCGCTGGAGGGCGCCGCGACCGTCGCCGAGCTGGAGGCGCTCACCGGCGGACGCATTGCGCAGTGGGAAGTGGATGGATTCTGATCGCGCGCATAGACATGGATACATCAATGCTGTGAGGACGTGATACCGTGGAAATGCTCAAGGCGATCTTTCTCGGGCTGGTCGAGGGCATCACCGAATGGCTGCCCATCTCGAGCACCGGCCACATGCTGCTGGTCGACGAATTCGTCCGGCTGAATGCGAGCGACGCGTTCAAGGAGATGTTTTTCGTCGTCATCCAGCTGGGCGCCATCCTGGCGGTCGTGCTGCTGTTCTTTCACAAGCTCTGGCCGTTTTCGGCGAATCGGGCGCGCCCAGTCAGGCAGGACGTGCTGCGCCTGTGGGGCAAGGTGCTGGTGGCCAGCCTGCCCGCAGCGATCATCGGCGTGCCGTTCGACGACGCGATCGACGCGCTTTTCTACGACAGCCCCTTCGTCATCGCTGCGGCGCTGATCGTCTACGGCGTGCTGTTCATCGTGCTGGAGAACCGAAACGCCCGCGACCTGCACAGGAAGCGGCTGAACGACCTGGAGGAGCTCTCCTACGCTCAGGCGCTGTTGATCGGCGCGTTTCAGGTGCTGGCGCTCGTGCCGGGCACGTCGCGCTCGGGCTCTACGATCCTGGGTGCGATGATCCTGGGGCTGGCGCGTCCGGCCGCGGCGGAGTTCAGCTTTTACATGTCGATCCCCGTGATGTTCGGCGCAAGCCTGCTCAAGCTGCTCAAGTTCGGCCTGGCCTTCACGGGAACAGAGGCGGGGCTGCTGCTCGCGGGCATGCTGACGGCGTTTGTGGTATCCGTGCTGGCGATCAAGTTTCTCATGGCCTTTGTGCAGCGGCACGACTTCACGGTCTTCGGCTGGTACCGCATCGCGTTGGGCGCGCTGGTCATCGCATATTTTGCGCTGTGGGCCTGACAAAAACGGGGCATCCGCGTGGCGGACGCCCTGTTTTTTGTAGAAAATGTCGATTTTTCGGTTCTGTTCTCTAGCCGTATCGTATGCGCTATGCTATAATGAGGACAAAATGGAGGGATCGACATGAAAAAATATGTGATCGCCCTGGACCAGGGCACGACCAGCTCGCGCGCGGTCATCTTCGACCGATTCGCGCGCGTCATCGCCGTGCATGGCATCGAATTCCCGCAGATCTATCCCAAGCCCGGCTGGGTTGAGCACGATCCGGACGTCATCCTCTCGACGCAGAAGGAGGCCCTGCAGACGGCCGTCAAGCTCTCCGGCGTGCCGGTGGAGGAGATCGCGGCCATCGGCATCACCAACCAGCGCGAGACGACCGTCCTGTGGGACCGGCGTACCGGCCGCCCCGTGTACAACGCCATCGTCTGGCAGTGCCGCCGCACCGCGCCCATCGTCGAGCAGCTGCGCGCGCAGGGGTTGGAGGAGTACATTCGCGAGACGACCGGCCTGCTGCCCGACGCATACTTTGCCGGCACGAAGCTCAAGTGGCTGCTGGATGAACTGAACCTGCACGAGCGCGCGGAGCGCGGCGACCTGTGCTTTGGCACGATCGACAGCTGGCTGGCCTGGAACCTCATCGAGGGCCGCCCGCACGTGACGGACGTGAGCAACGCCAGCCGCACGATGCTGCTCAACATCCACAAGGTGGACTGGGACGAGACGCTCCTGGAGGAGCTGAACATCCCGGCGGCCGTGCTGCCGCGCATCGTCGATACCTCCGGCGTCATCGGCATGCTCGATCCCGAGATCCTCGGCCGCCCCATCCCCGTGGCCGCCATGGCGGGCGACCAGCAGTCCGCGCTCTTCGGCCAAGCCTGCTTCGAAGAGGGCATGATGAAGAATACCTACGGCACCGGCTGCTTCCTGCTGGTCAACACCGGCGAACAGCCCGTGCGGAGCAAGAGCGGCCTGCTGACCACCGTCGCCTGGCGCATCGGCGGCAGGACGCACTATGCGCTGGAGGGCAGCGTCTTCGTCGGCGGCGCCGCCGTACAGTGGCTGCGCGACGAGATGCACCTCATCGAGCGCGCCGCCGACAGCGAGGCCGTCGCCACCTCTGTGCCCGACAACGGCGGCGTCTACCTCGTGCCCGCATTCACTGGCCTGGGCGCGCCGTACTGGGACATGTACTCCCGCGGCATGCTCATCGGCCTGACCCGCGGCACGGGCCGCGCCCATGTCGTGCGCGCGGCGCTGGAGTCCATCGCCCTGCAGTCCGCCGACCTTGTGGACGCCATGGTGAAGGACTGCGGCTTTACCCCGCGCGGCCTGCGCGTGGACGGCGGCGCGAGCGCGAACAACTTCCTGATGCAGTTCCAGTGCGATGTGCTGGGCGTCCCCGTCGTGCGTCCAGCCGTCATCGAGACGACCGCCCTGGGTGCGGCTATGCTCGCGGGCCTGGCGGTCGGCATCTGGAAAGACCTCGACGAATTGACCGGCATCTGGAACGCCGATGTACGCCTGACTCCGCAGATGGAGCCTGCGCAGCGTGAAAAAATCCTGCGGCAGTGGCACAGAGCGGTTGAGCGCTGCCAGCGCTGGGTTGAAGTTGAGTAACTCAAAATACCTATATTTTTCCTCCATTCCCGATGGGTGATACCAAGATCACCTGAATCGGGAATGGTTTTTTTCGTTTAATCTATCGAAAAACAGCACAAAAGAAGCAAAATCGAAAAAAATTACTGTTTTTGGCTTCACAAATGGCTTGAAGTGTGGTACAATCTTCCTACGTCGAAATGGTGATGAAATATAATGAATTCGACAAAAAACGTCATTTTTCGCCACGTGCGGCGCACGGGGCTGGAAAATAGAAATTTGAAGATGGGGGATGGCCGGAATGGAACCAGTAAAACTTCTCATTGTGGACGACAACGTGGAACTTCGGCGAATCATCGCCGACTATTTCACACAGCGCGAAGACGTGCGCGTGGTCGGTCAGGCGGGCAACGGCGTAGAGGCGCTGGAGCTGCTCCCCAGAACGCAGCCGGACGTGCTGCTCACGGACATCATCATGCCGCAGATGGACGGCTATACGATGCTGGAGCAGCTGGCGCACATGGACCTGGAGCGCAAGCCCGGGGTCATCGTGCTGACCGCGTTGGGAAGGGACGACTTTATCATGCGTGCAGTACAGCTGGGCGCCCGCTATTACATGATCAAGCCGTTTGACTTTTCCACGCTCTACCAGCGCGTCGTGGAGGTGGCGCGCACCCGCCCTACCCTGCAGGAGGCGCTGATGTCGCCTCCGCCCACACCGGCCGAGAGCTCCAGGTCGGCAGACGAGAAAATTGCCTCTCTCTTTTTGACGGTCGGCATCCCGGCGCACATCAAAGGATATCAGTTTCTGCGCGAAGCGGTCAAACTGGTGATGGACCAACCCGAGATGATCAACCGCATCACCAAGGAACTCTACCCCGGCATTGCCCGCAAGTTCTCCACTTCCCCCAGCAAGGTGGAGCGCGCCATCCGTCATGCGATCGAGGTGGCCTGGAGCCGCGGACGCGTCGAGGTCCTCAACCAGGTCTTTGGCGCAAATGTCTGTTCGCCGGACGACAAGCCGACGAATGGGGAATTCATCGCACTGATCGCGGACAAGATGCGCGTGGACCGTACGGCGTGACAGGAAAGGGCTGGCTCAAAAAGAAAGAGCTGCCCGGCGCGCATGCCATCCGGCGGCTATTCCGGAGCTGGCAGTGCTTCTGGCACAGGCAGGCCTTGCGACGTTGGGAAAAGAAAAAAAGGGCGCGCATCGGTTCCTGAATCAGGCCGATTCGTGCCCCGGGGGTCAGGACTGTGCGAGACGACGAAACAGGTCTTCAAACACCGCGTCCCGATCGATCGCGCGCACGCAGCAGATTGGGTGCCGGCGCGGGTCGAAGCTGTAGTGATGGTCGTATTGCGGGATGGGAGCCGGAATGACTTCATCGCGCATCCAGCTGCCGGATTCGTCCAGGAGCCAGGCGACGACGGAGATATCCCAAATCACGCGACTCCAGGGCTTGCCGGCCGCATAGCGCTCCGCTTCTGCGACGGTATTGTCGACCAGATAGTCGCACAGCGCGTTACGACCGCGCAACCAGCGGATAAGCTCCGGCTCGGTTGTGCGCAGCTGATCGACGACGCCCATGCAGGGCAACTGAACGAGCGCGGCCCCGCTGCTGAAGACGACGCGGGCGGCCGCCACGTCCTGGCACATGTTGAACTCCCGCGTGTCGGGCCAGTGCAGCGCGTGCCCGCCCAGCCAGACGATCACGATGCTGCCGGCAATGGACGGATCGAGAAGCAGGGCGGAGGCGACGTTGGTGATGGCGCCGATCGCCAGCACATACAGCGGCGCCTCCGGCGTATGAGCCGTCGCGCGCCGAACCAGGTCGCGCGCAGCGGGCGAGTCGACAGGCGTGCGCTCGTCGGGCAGATAGCGCTCGGAGCCGCGCAGCGTGACGGAAGCCAGATCCTCCCGGTCGGCCAGGCGAAGCAGATGCAGGATCTCTCGATAGCTGCGCTCCATGCCGTCCGCAGGGCCGGCAGACCGTTCGTTGTAAAAAGGTGCGGCGTAAAAGGCCTGGATGGCGGCCCGTTCGCCCGCGCGCAGCAGGTAGGCGATGGCAAACTGGTCGTCGATCTCGTTATAGGCATCGGTGTCAAGGACCACGTCCACGCGTCCAGACGGACGGCGCAGCAACGCCGTAAGGTCTTTCATGGAAGTCCCTCCTTCGCAATGTTCACCCGGGCGCGCACCATGCGCGGATCAGGCGTCTTCCGGGCAGCCGGACGCGGCTTCTTGCGCGGGCTGCTCCGCCTCTGCGGCCCACAGGTCGACGAACGCGACATGTTGCCGCAACGTATGCTCCGCGTGCGCCGGCGGACCGAAATCATATGCCCAGGACGAGCTGTCGACCGCTTCATCCGGCGAATCACCGTCGGCGGCGTAGCCGACGCAGGCGCCGCCGTCTTCCGGAACGGGATCGGACCGGTCTGGGGAGACGTCGCTCTGGGCATCCTCGTCAGGCGCCGCGCGGAAGACGGACGGCCCGGCAACCCGCTCGGCGCTCTCCGTTCCATCTGCCGACTCCGCAGCCGTATCCAGGGAATCCTCCAGCAGATGGTCGGGATTGATGCCCAGCACGCCGCACAGATCCATCAACGTTTGCAGGCTGGCCTTACGGCTTCCGCGCTCGATGTGACCCAGAAACGAGAGGGAAATGCCGCATGTCTGCGCCAGCTGCGCCTGCGTCCAATGAAGCGACCGGCGCAGTTGACGTACGCGCCGCCCAAAGGCCACGTAGTTCATAATCCCCTCCACGAGAAAAATAAATACGAACTTATACAAACATGAGCAATGTTGGTAGAGAGATTCGACCCACATGCGCAGAATCCTGCCGAACAAAGGCAAATTTTCGTGCTTGGAATGAATTGGCGGCGCAACGCCGGCGGAAATGAAAAAAAGGACTGGCCAAGCGCAGAGAAACGTGCTATAATACATTCCGTTGGACCTCAACCATGGGATTGCCCGGTTCGTTTTCAAGACCTCCTTCGTCTATCGCTTCGTTCGATGACCGGAAGTCCGTCTGGAGCACATCAGGGTTTGTCGTCGGGTGAGGCACAAATTTTTCGGGAGGTTTGATTCATGTACCAGGACAAGACGCTGACCTGCCGCGAGTGCGGCGCCGAATTTGTTTTCTCCGCCTCTGAACAGGCTTTCTATGCGGAGAAGGGCTTCCAGAACGAGCCGGGCCGTTGCCCCAGCTGCCGTGCGGCGCGCCGCGCCCAGAACGGCGGCGGCCGTCCGGAGCGCCAGATGTACGAAGTCGTCTGCGATGGCTGCGGCTGCACGACGCAGGTGCCCTTCCAGCCCCGTGGCGACAAGCCCGTCTACTGCCGCGAGTGCTTTGAGCGCAACCGTCAGAACCGCTACTGAGAAAGAAAGGAGCCGAGAGGCTCCTTTTTTTGACGCACTGCGCAGGAAAACGGGCGCGCCGCACAGAAAACAATCCGAAAATTGCCAAAGAAACGAGGAACGCCCATGCAAAGTGCACACTCGCTGCGAAAGCCGGTTCTGGGCGCAAGCACTGCGACCGGCACGCTCAAGCTCATCGCCCTAGTCTTCATGATGACCGACCACATGGGCAAAATGCTCTTCCCCGACGTGCCGGAGATGCGTATACTGGGCCGCATCGCGTTTCCGCTGTACGCCTGGTGTCTGGTGGTCGGGTTTTGCTACACACGCAACGTCTGGCGGTACGCGCTGCGCCTGTTGGCGGTGGGGCTGATCTCCCAGCCGCTGTACATGGCGGCGCTGGCGCATACGTGGCGCGAGCCGAACATCTTCCTGACGCTGCTGCTGGGGCTGTTGGCGCTCGTGGCCGTCGCGGAAAAGCCCTGGGAGCGCATGAGCCCGGCGGCGCGGGCGCTGGGACGGCTGGCAGCGGGCGTGGGGCTGGCGCTTTCGCTGCTGCTGGCGCAGCTGCTGGGGTGCGACTACGGATGGCGCGGCGTGCTGCTGGTCGTGCTGCTGTATGGCGCGCGCGAACGCGCCGGCGCACTGGCGGCGGTGATGGCGGCGTTCTGCCTGTACTGGGGCTCCTCCTCCAGCACCGTCACGTCCTTTCTGGGGCTGACGCTGCGGCCGGAAGGCGCGGCAGCGGTGCTGCTGTCTCCCTGGCTTCGACTGCAGGCGCTGGCCGTCCTTGCGCTGCCGCTGATGCTCTTCCCCTGGAAGCAAAACGCACGCCTGCCCGCGTGGGCGGGCTACGGCCTGTATCCGGCGCATCTGGCGGTCCTGTGGCTGCTGGAGCGCATCTGAACAAAAAAAGACGACCGGACTGCCCAAAGGCGTCCGGTCGTTTGCGTGGCAGATCAGGCCTTGTCCGGCTGCGCGTCCTTGTGCGGCTCCAACGTCTCGTGCAGGATCTCGTCGTCGTGCTGAAGATGACGGATCTCCCAGTGGATCAGGAAATTCAGCGCGCCGCGCAGGATGATGATGGCGCCTACGGTGAGAATCTCGTTCCAGTCGCGCGCGATGACGGTGCGCAGGATCTCGCCGCCGAGCTTGAACTCCAGACCCAGGGCCATGGACTGCGCCAAATCCAGCCGGATATTGGAACCGCGGCGCGAAAAGAAGCAAAAAAAGTCGCGTATGGCGCCCAGGATGATGATGACGACGCCCATGAGCTCCAGCAGGTGAATCGTCAGCGTAATGCCGATGCTGAAGTAGAGCTCCAATTGGTCCATCCATTCCATAAATCGTCCCCCCCTCCCAACGTATTCACTGCCTAAGAGTATAGCGTATTTTAGGGCTTTTTGCAAACGAAACATTGAGGGCTCCATGCGGATGTGCGCGGGGCGATTGCAAAAAGGACGTCCAGGGTGTAAAATAAGTGAGGCATTGCGCCGGACTTTATTTTATCTGCACTTTTTCCAACCTAGGGCTATCGGACCGACAAAGCAGAGAGGATGATTGGATGGAGAAGATCGCAGTTTTGACCGATTCGGCCTGCGACCTATCAGAGGAGATGCAAAGGGAAAACGGAATCGACATCGTCAACTTCAAGATCGCGCTGGATGGTAACGCCTACACAGAGCGGGAGGATTTTACCCCGCAGGAATACTATGAGATGCTGCGCAATGCAAAGGGCGTTCCCACGACCTCTCAGGTGACGGCGCATGAGTTCCTGGAAAAGTTCAAGGAGTATGACGACGCGGGCGTGGAGCAGGTGCTCTATGTGAGCATCAACTCCACCGGATCGGCAACCAACGCCGCCGCCCATCAGGCAGCCGAGCAGCTGCGCGAGGAGCGGCCCGACAGCGCCCTGCGCGTGCGCATCGTCGACAGCCACTGCTACTCCCTGGGCTACGGCTACCCCGTCGTACAGGCGGCGCAGGCGCTGCGCGCAGGCGCGTCCCTGGACGAGGTGGTCGACCGGCTGGAGGAGACGTTCGCCCGCACGGAGATCCTGCTGTGCGCCTATTCGCTTAAGGTCATTCGCAAGTCCGGTCGCATTTCGGCGGCGGCTGCGATTGCGGGCGAGCTGCTCGGGCTGCACCCGATCTTCACGCTCAACGACGGCGTGTCCGAAGTCGTGCGCAAGGTGCGCGGCGAAAAGGCGGCCGCCAGCGCCGCGGCTTCACTGATGCGCGCGCGCATCGTCGAGGGCGGCGCATACGGCATCGCCGCGACGGACGAGCGCTATATTCGCGCGTATGCCGAGGCGTGCGAAAAGGCGGTCGGATATCCGCCGGCCTTCTGCGGATACCTGGGCGCGGCAGTCGCATCCAACACGGGTCCCGACGCCGTGGGCCTCATCTACATCGGCGAAAAAAGGCCACGTTAAGGGCCGCGGGCGTCTGCGCAGAGGATGCGCGGACGCCCGCTTTTTTGTGGAAAAAATTCCTTTTTCGGGAGCGGGAAACAAAAATCTCCTTGCGGATTAACGTGCAATGTGGTATGCTAATATTGTTTTTATGGAAGAACACGGACGGGGGCTGATGAACGTGTCGGAACGCGAAACGCGCTCGTCGGAGATGAGCAGAGAGGTCGCCTGGAAAAACCTGATATGCAAAATTGACGGCGTACAGTCCGCGCGCGTGGTCTTTGGCGAGCGCGGAGAGGTGGAGGAGATCCACGTCATCGCGGATGAGCGGCGCACCGCCAAGCAGGTGACGCGCGACATCCAGTCTGCCCTGATGGCCGCCTTTGACGCGGAGATCGACTATCGCGTCATCAGCGTAGCGCGCATCCCCGTGGAAGAAAGCCAGGAAGAGTCCTTTCCTATCCAAAACGTCCGCCTGCTCTACGAGGGCATCGACCTGCATTCCCAGCGGGACAGCATGTCCGTGGGCGTGCGGCTGGGCTGCGGCGACCGCGAGTATGAGGGACTGGCCTCCTGCCAGAGCGGTGCGTTCTCCCGTCAGCGCATGGTCGCCATGGCCACTGTGAGCGCGATCAACGAATTCATGGGCGCGCCTGTGTTTGAACTGATCGATGTGCAGACGGCGCAGGTCAGCGGACGGGCGGCCGTGCTGGCAAGCGTCAACTGTGTGAAGGGCCCTGAGTTGTTGCTCGGCGGCGCTTTCCTGCGCGACGATGCGGACAAGGCCGTCGTCAAGGCTACGATGGACGCCGTCAACCGCCGCGTGAGCTACATCAAGCGTTCCCTGTAAAAGAAGCCCATTTTGCTATGCCTTTTTTGCGCCTTTTCTTTGACGAAACAGATCCGGCCACAACGGCATCTTTCAAAGCGTAGCGGATATAGCCTGCTCAACTAGCGGTAAGCAGAGCCTGTGAAACAGGAGGCTATATATCGTGAAGAAGATCATGCTGGCCGTCTCGGCGGTGGCTGCGTTCCTGCTCTCTTCCGGCGCCTTCTTTGGCTGGAACTGGAAGTACTAAGCTTTAGGTAGGATCATCTGGAACCATGCGGCCGGATCTGTTTCTATACATTCGGCCCCTGTTTGCACCGCCGCAGCAGGCGGAGGTAGCTGATGAATAAAAGCCAAAAGGTCTACATCGCTTTCATATTTCTCGTTGGACTGTTGATTACGGCCGTGAACGTCATGCCCTCGGTGCTGATCGTTCGCGAGGCGGGGCCGTCCAACGCCCTGCCACAGATGGTCATCATGCTGGTGCTGATGGCCGTCTTTCGCTCCATTCCGCTACAGTTATCCGAAGAGCACATCGTAGACGTCTCCTTCATCATCGTGCTTGCGGCCGTCTTGACGATGGAGGCGTCGGTCGTGCAGCTGCTCTACGCGCTGAGCACGCCGCTTATGTTTGCGCGCGAGGGACGAACGCAAAAGCTGGGCCTGAGCCTGTTGCACCGGCCGGTTCAGCTGCTGTTCAACACCTGTATCGTGCTGATCGCGCTCTCGTTTGCCAATGTGGTGTTCCTGCTCCTGGGCGGCAACAACGAGAGCTTCCGCATCCCGTATTCGATCCTGCCCAGCACGCTGTTTTCCGCGGTCGTCATGGTCGTCAACCTGCTGCTGCTGCTCGTGCTCTTCGCACTGGGCGGCGAGGACATCCGCGGCAACCTGCGCGAGAACATCGTGGGCATTCTGCCCAACATCCTGGCGACGATGCCCATCGGCATTCTGCTGGCCTATATGCTCAAACTGCCGGGCGGCGAATACCTGCTGGCAATCTTCATGCTGCCGCTGCTGCTGGCGCGGTATTCGTTCAAACTCTATGTGGAGAGCAAGGAGCAATACATCAACATGATCGCGGCGCTCTCCAGCGCCATCGAAGTCAAGGACCCCTATACCGAGGGCCATTCGCGCCGCGTGAGCGAATACGCCGTGCGCATCGCGCAGGTGATGAACCTGCCGCACAAGCGCATCGCCGACCTGCGCGTGGCCGCCCTGCTGCACGACATCGGCAAGATCGGCGTCAACGATCAGGTGCTCCACAAGCACGGACCGCTCGACGACGAAGAATGGAAGATCGTACGCCAGCATCCGGTGATCGGCTATCGCATCATCAGCTCGCTCAACATCGCCGAGACGGCCAAGCAGGCGATCCTGCACCATCACGAGCGATTTGACGGCAAGGGGTATCCCGACGGCAAGCCCCTGTCCGAGCTGCCGCTGGAGGTGGCCATCCTCTCCATTGCGGATGCGTTTGACGCGATGACGAGCGACCGGCCCTACCGCAAGGCGATGCCCAAGGCGCGCGCGCTGGACGTGCTGCGCGCGGAGGCGGGCAACCAGTTCCACAGCGAGGTCGTCGCCGCAATGGAAGAAGTGGCCCGCACGCTCGACCTGCCCTGATCCCTTCCGGCCCGCTTCGGCGGGCCTTCTCATCAGGAAGCGGAGGAATGCCATCGTGATGCTCATTCTGGCGGCCGTGCCGGTCGCGCTGTGCCTGCTGTTGGCGCGCCGCAAGGGCGGCGGCCTGCGCCGGATCGCCCACAGCGAGATCCAGGCGCTGGCGATGCCCATCCTGGCCTTTTTGCTGGAGGCTGCCTTTCAGGCAGCCTCCCGGTATGTCAGGCTGCCGGACGGCGCGCTCGCCCTGCAGGTGCTGATCCAGTATGCGGCGCTGCTGCTGTTCGCCTGGCGCAACCGGCGCTTTGACCCCGGCGCATGGGTCGCTGGCGCGGGCGCGCTGTGCAACTTCGCCGTCATCGCGCTCAACGGGTTTTGCATGCCCGTGTCGTCCACATCGCAGGCGGCCGGAATGCTCGCGGCAGGGGAGATCTACGGCTACGCGCTGCGGGATGCGTCCACGCGCCTGGCGTGGCTGGGCGACGTCATCCCGCTGGCCGGCGGATTTGCCAGCGTTGGAGACCTGCTGCTCATTGCGGGCGCTGTGCGCCTGCTGTATGCGATGATGCTTCCGCGCAGAGAGGAGGACGCGCATGGGAAGGCATGAAGAGGCGATCGAAAGACACGGATTTCGCTTCAAGCACAGCCTGGGACAGAACTTCATCTTTGATGAGGCGCTGCTGGACCGCCTGGCGGAGGCTGCCGGCGTGACGGCGCAGGACGACGTGCTGGAGATCGGCCCCGGCAGCGGCACGCTGACCGCCCGTCTGGCGGCGCGCGCGCACCGGGTGCTGGCGCTGGAGCTCGACCGCTCGTTGATACCCGTGCTGCAAGACGCGCTGGCCGGCCGCGGCAACGTGACGCTCGTGCAGGGCGACGCGACCCGGGCGGACCTGTGTGGGCTGGCGGCGCAGGCCTTTGGCGAGGGGCGGCCGTTTCTCGTTGTGGCCAACCTGCCCTATTATGTGACCACGCCGGTGCTTACGCGCCTGTTGACCGAGGGGTTGCCCGTGGCGCGCATTGCCGTCATGGTCCAGCGCGAGGTCGGCGAGAAGCTGACGGCGCAGCCGGGAGATGCGGCCTACTGCCTGCTGTCGGCGCTGTGCGCCTGGCATGCTAAGGCGCGCGAGGCGCTCGCGGTACCCGCCGCATATTTTATACCGCAGCCGAAGGTGGACTCCTCCTTTATGGTGCTGGACATGCGCGAACGGCCGCCCGTGCCGGAGGCTGACGCCGGCCTGACGATGCGCGTGGCGCGCGCGGCGTTTGCGATGCGGCGCAAGACGATGCTGAACAACCTGCAGCCCGCCTTCGGCCTGACGCGCGAGCAGGCCCAGGCCTGTCTGGAGGCCGCCGGCATCGAGCCCGCGGCGCGCGGCGAGACGCTGTCCGTGCAGGCGTTTGCCGCCATCGCGCAGGCGCTGGCGCAAATCAAGAAAATCTAAAAATTTTTTTGATTTCTTTTCGAGTCCGGGAGGAAAAACAGGTTTTTCGTCGAAAATATAACAATGAGGGTAAGGATTGGATTTTCTATCAGATCCGGCTTGCCCATGTTGCAATCTTCCTGTCCGCGCTGCGGCGCGGATGTGACAAAAACGCATGGAGGGACATCAGAAATGAGCACCGTCAACCTCGAAAAGTGGGGCATCATCAACCCCACGAAGGTCTACCACAACCTGTCCGTCGCCAGCCTGACCGAGAAGGCCCTGGAGCGCGGCGAGGGCGTGCTGTCTGAGACGGGCGCGCTGGCCGTCATGACCGGCAAGTACACCGGTCGTTCGCCGGAAGACCGCTATGTGGTCGACACCCCCTCGATCCACGACGAGATCGCCTGGGGCAAGATCAACGTGCCGATGACCCCCGAGAAGTTTGATAAAATCCTTACGCGCGTGGCCACCTACCTGCAAAACCGCGAGGTCTTCGTGTTCGACGGCTTTGCCGGCGCGGATCACACCTACCGCCGCGGCATCCGCGTGATCAATGAGCTGGCCTCTCAGAACATGTTCATGCATGACCTGCTCATCCGCCCCACGGCGGAGGAGTTCGCCAACTTCTCCGAGGACTTCACGGTCATCTGCGCGCCGGGCTGCAAGTGCATCCCCGAGCTGGACGGCGTGCACTCCGAGGCCGCCATCTGCGTCAACTTTGAGAAGAAGGTCGTCGTCATCGCCGGCAGCCAGTATGCGGGCGAGATGAAGAAGTCCGTCTTCTCCGTCATGAACTTCCTGCTCCCGGCCGACGGCGTGCTGCCGATGCACTGCTCGGCCAACATGGGCGACGAGGGCGACACCGCCGTGTTCTTCGGCCTGTCCGGCACCGGCAAGACCACGCTGTCCGCCGACCCGAACCGCAAGCTCATCGGCGACGACGAGCACGGCTGGAGCGAGAACGGCATCTTCAACATCGAGGGCGGCTGCTACGCCAAGTGCATCAACCTGTCCAAGGAGCATGAGCCCTTCATCTGGAATGCGATCAAGTTCGGCTCTCTGGTGGAGAACGTCACCATCGACGAGAACGGCGTGTTCGACTTCAACGACGGCTCCGTGACGGAGAACACCCGCGTGGGCTACCCGGTCGAGTACATCCCCAACGCCGCGATTCCGGGTGTGGGCGGCATCCCCAAGACCGTCATCTTCCTGACGGCGGATGCCTTCGGCGTGCTGCCGCCGGTGAGCAAGCTGAGCAAGGAAGCGGCCATGTACCACTTTGTGACCGGCTACACCGCCAAGCTGGCCGGCACCGAGCGCGGCGTCACCGAGCCGCAGGCCACGTTCTCCACGTGCTTCGGCGCGCCGTTCCTGCCGCGTCCGGCCTCCAAGTACGCCGAGATGCTGGGCGAGAAGATCGAGAAGTACGGCACCAACGTCTACCTGGTCAACACCGGCTGGGCGGGCGGCCCCGCCGGCAAGGGCGGCAACCGCATGAAGCTGCCCTACACCCGCGCCATGGTCACCGCCGCGCTCAACGGCGAGCTGGAGAAGGCCGAGTTCGTGACCGACCCGATCTTCAACGTGCAGGTGCCCACCTCCTGCCCGGGCGTGCCCGCTGAGGTGCTGATCCCGCGCGACATGTGGGCCGACAAGGCCGCCTATGACGAGCAGGCCAAGAAGCTGGCCGCGATGTTCGTCAAGAACTTCGCCAAGTACGAGGGCATGGACCCGGCGGTCGTCGCCGCGGGCCCCAAGGCCGAGTAATTTCATCCACCGCGCACAGCGCGCGAGGTTCCCTTCGGGGCGCCCCGCGCGCTCTTTTTTGGAGACTGGGATAGACCTACGCTTTGTGGATTCTGCTACGGACTATGCGGCGGACTGTGGGCATCTGCGCACGGATATGGTATAATCGCGCCAGAAAATCCACTATTAAAGGAGGCATTGGCATGGACAACCGAACCCCGCTGCACGTCGCGGGCGCGGAGGCCGTGCGCCCGCTGGCCGGCACGGACATCGAGCGCAAGATGCGCCGCAACGCGCAGTGGCTGCTCTCGCTCAACCCGGACCGCATTGTCGCCTGCATCCGTATCCCATGCGGTGTGGATACCCGCGGCGTTCAGCCCTACGGCGGCTGGCCGAGTTACTACTACTATTATGTGCGGGCGCTGTGCAACCTGCATCGCGCCTTTGCCGGGTTGGACGATTCGATCGCCGCGGCGGCGCGCGAGCGCGCGCTGTACACGGTCGGGGCGATGCTCGAGTGCCAGCGGGCGACCGCAAAGACCTGCCCCGAGGGCATGCTCACCCCGGAGGACGACGCGCTGCTCGTCGGGCGCATGCGCTTGGAGACGGACAGCGTCTACTCGCATACGCATATCAAGGCGGTCATGTACGACATCCACAAGGACATGGTGGCGCTGCTGCTCGCCTACCGCCGGTTTGGCATGGAGGAGGCGCTGGAGGGCGCCAAGCGCATGGCCGAGCGCGTGCGCACCGTGATGGAGCCGCTGACGCAGGAGGAGCGGGAGCGCACGACGAACAGCCGCCGCGTGGAGCCGTTCTTCTCTGAGGCGGGCGGCATCATGGATGCGTTCCTCATGCTCTACGAGCACACGCACGATCCCAGGGACCTGGAGACGGCGGGCTATTTCCGGCGCAGCTGGTTCGACGACATGTTCCTCCGGGACGACGACTGCCTCGCCTACGGCATGGAGCACGCCAACTCCGAAAGCCCCTATGTGGAGGCGCTGGTCGATCAGTATCGCATCACCGGCGAGCAGGCGGCGCTGGACGCGGCCCGCGGCTTCATGCGCGCCAACCGGGAAGGGCACGAACTGCCCACGGGCAGCGTGTCGGGGCGCAGCGCATTCCCCGACTATCAGTCGGAACTGTACAACTATCCCAAGCGCGTTTACTTCCATATCATGGACACGAAATCGCGCCACAACGTCGAAGGCGGCGAAAGCTGCTGCGCGCACAACCTCAACCGCGTCGAGCGCAAGCTGCTGGAGATCTCGCCGGACGCCGTGGCCGCGGACGCGTGGGAACGCCGGTTCGTGAACGCCGTGCTCGCGCAGCAGAACCCCGATACGGGCATGTTCATCTACAACCTCAACCTGAAGAATAGCGCCTACAAGAAGTGGGGGACGCCGGAGGGCTCGTTCTGGTGCTGCTATGGCACGGGGGCGGAGACGTACGCTTCCCTGACGGAGGGCGCGTTTCTGGAGGATGCGACCCATGCCTACGCCTGCCTGTACATGCCCTGCGCCTACACGCACGGGCCGACGGGCATGCGCATCGTCGAGCGCACGGAATACCCCAATGACGGACGGATTGCCTTCGAGTTCCTGGACGGGGGCGAGCTGACGCTCTGCCTGCGCCTGCCGCACTGGCTGCAGGGCCCTGCGCGCATCACGCTGCCGGACGGCACGTGCGAGGAGCGCGCGGAGCACGGCTTTGTGCAGCTGACGCGGACGTGGCGCGCGGGCGACGTGGTGCGCCTGGAGCTGCCCTTTGCGCTGGCGGCGGAGCGCATGCCGGACCGCCTGGAGTACGTCAGCGTCACCTATGGTCCGAACCTGCTGGTGGCCTGTGCGCCGCAGGATGCGCTGTTCGTGGGCAACCAGGCGGAACTGCTCGCATCGCTTGCGCCCAACGGCGAGCCGTGCACGTTCTGCGTCGAACTACAGGGCGCGGGCGCGGGCCATCGCGTGCTCCGGCCCATCCGCCTGGTCAAGGACGAGACGTACTGCGGCTACATCCGCCTGAGCGAGCCGCCGCGGCGGGAGATTGCCGATGCGCTGGCATTCGGCTGCGCGGACAGCCGCGAGGCGCATAACCTCCACGGCGTGCGCATGCAGCTGGGCGCGCATGACGGACATACGACGTTGCAGACGACGCTGACATTCTGCTCGGAGCGGGGCGAGATCGAGTTTGAGCTCGCGTCGCACCCCGGGCGGGAGATGCTGCTGCGGCTGTACCTGGATGGCTCGACAAAGATGTACATCCATCCGTTTTCCGGGCATGTGGTCAACCCGCTGTTCGATCTGCAGGTCTTTGCGCAGGGCGAATGGCGCACGTTCAGCACCAAGTCCATGGAGGCGGACTTTGAGGGCGAGATCTATTACGAGGATTTCGTCGTGCCGGTCAAGTGGACCGGCGACGCGGACAGGCTGCGCCTGCGCCTGAGCGCCCGCAATTTCCATGAGATTCCGGGCGTCGTCGAAGGACTGATCGACCGCCTGGAGCTGTACAGCGTTGCGGATGCGTGATGAAGCGGCCCGCCGGATTTCCGGCGGGCCGTTTGCCCTTTGCAGCTTGCGCGATCTATGCTATACTGTATGAAATGACAGCGCGCACGGGAGGGCTTGTATGCTCGCGGATGTACGAAAGAACCGGGACTTTTACCTATATGCGACGGCGATCATGCTGCCGGTCATCGCCCAGCAGCTGATCTCCGCGCTCTTTAATTTCGCGGATAACTTCATGGTCGGCCTGCTGGGCGCCTCGTCCTTGGCCGGCGTGTCGGTGGCCAACAAGCCCTACACGGTCTTTCTGTGCCTGCTCTTTGGCTTCACGGGCGCGGGGGGCATCCTCATCGCGCAGTACTACGGCGCGCGCGAACGGCGCACGATGCAGCAGCTGTTCGGCCTGCAGGTGATGGGTGGCCTGACGATCGGCGTGATCTTCTTCCTGGCGCTGCACTTCTTCCCGCGCCAGATCATGGGCGCGTTCGTCACCGACCCGCAGACGATGCGCGCCGGGCTGGACTACCTGTCCGTCATCAAGTGGAGCTATATCCCCACGGGCGTGTCGCTGGCGTGCATGCACGCGCTGCGCGCGCTGGGCCGCAACCGCATGCCCATGATCGCGGGCTTTGTGACGATGCTGGTGAACATCGCGCTCAACAGCCTGCTGATCTTCGGCCTGCTCGGATTTCCGCGCCTGGAGGAGCGCGGCGCGGCGCTGGCCACGCTGATCGCCCGCCTGGTGGAGATGGGCTTTTATCTGTACGTCCTGGAGCGCCAGAAGACGCCCTTCACGCGGGACGTCGGCAGTTTCCGCCGCCTGCCGCGGCACGTACTGGCCACGTTCGTGCGCAAGGGCGTGCCGCTGACGGCGAACGAAGTGCTCTGGACGGGCGGACAGATGATCTTCTTCTGGACGTATGCGCACGTGCAGGAATACGCGCTGCCTGCGATCTCGCTGCTGGATCAGACGACGACGCTGATCTACGTGCTGACGGCAGGCATGTCCTCGGCGGCGTCGGCGATCATCGGCCAGACGCTGGGGGCCGGGGATATCGCACGGGCCAAGGAACAGGCCCGCCGCCTGCTGCGCCTGGCGTCGATGCTGGGCGCGGCCTGTCTGGTGCTGGGCGGCGCGCTGGCTTTTATCGTGCCTGCGGCCTATGGCACGCTGAACGCCGACCTGCGCGTGATGGCGACACAGATGATCCTTGTGCAGGCCGTGCTGGTGATCGCCAATGCGCTCTATATGACGACGTTTTCCGTCCTGCGCGCGGGTGGCGACACGCGCTCGGCGGTCATGCTGGATTCGGGGTATATGTGGGTTGTGGTCGTGCCGGCGGCGCTGCTTTGCGCGTTCGTGCTGCCCGCAGTGGGCAGGCCGGACGTGCGCATCGCGTTTGTCGTCGTGCAGGTGCTGATGAACGCCAAGATCTTCTGGGCGCTGGCCGTGCTGCGCCGGGGGCGCTGGGCCAACAACATGACGCGAAAGAACTAAGCGGCACACGCAGAAAAACGGGCGCGCCTCCGAAGAGTGGAGGCGCGCCCGCGTGCGTCAGAGGGATTTCAGGCTGCCCAGGCCGCGCAATGCGCGGCGGACGATCATGCGCGCCCGCTGGCGCAGCGTCAGGCGCGCTTCGAGCGCACGGTAGCAGCGTTCGGCGCGGCGCAGCCAGTCCGGCGATGCGGCGCGTCCGCCGTATTGCACCAGACACAGCGCGCGCACGAAGGGCGTCAGGCGCACGCCCCGGCCCAGCGCGGCCTCGGCACGCCGGGCAAAGGCGAGCGGCGATTCGCCGGGAAGGCGGACAAGGCCTGCGGCGTACAGCGCCGATTCCGCGCCGCGGTACCAGCACAGCAGGCGCGCCTCGTCGCTGCGCTGCCGCGCGGCGGTGCGGGCAGGCTGCGTCCACAGCACGCGCGCCGCGAAGGCGGCGACCAGCAAAAGCAATCCCAGCAGCCACGGCCAGCGCGGCGGACGGTCGTCGGGGGGATCGTCCGGCGGGGGCGTCGGCGACGGCTCCGGCGAGGGCGTCGCGTCCGGGGGTAGGCTCGGCTCAGGCGTCGGTTCGGAGGACGGAGCGGGCGTCGGGCTTGCGATCGGATCGTCCGGGGAATCCTCCGGATCAGGCGTGGGTGTGGGCGTGGGGGCGGAGGCATCCGGCGTGGGCGATGCGCCGCCCTGCCCGGCAGGCCCCTCGTCCTCGCTCTGTGAATCGCCGTCCCGCGTTTCGCCGTCAGGCTCCGGCGTGGGCGTGGGCGCATCCGGGGCCGGGGAGGACTGCGGTTCGTCGGGGCCGCCCGCATCCGGCGCATCCGGCGCGTCGGAGCCCTGCGCAGGCGTCGGATCGAACGTCAGCCAGCCGAAGCCCTCAAAACAGACCTCGACCCAGGCGTGCGCGTCCTGCTGGGAGACGTGCGCGATGCCGCTGTCGCCCGGGCGCGCGACATAGCCCTCCACATAGCGCGCCGGCAGACCTGCGATGCGGCACATGACCGCCATTGCCGACGCAAACGACGTGCAGTACCCCTGCCGCTCGTCGAGCAGGAACCAGGAGACGAAGTCCCGGCCTGCCGTGGGAACCGACTGGTCGAGCGTATAGGGATAGTCCTGACGCAGAAAGTCCGCAATGCGCTGCGCGCGCTCATAGGGGGTGGCGGCATCCTGCACCAGGTAGGACACGATGCGCACGACCTCGTCCTCGACGGTCTCGGGATAGGCGGCGTACGTCTCGCAGATGGCGGCCCAGTCCGAGGCGCCCGCCGAGCCGTCGCGCGACTGCGCGCGGCTCTGGGCCTGCAAAAGGAGCTGGTCGATGCCGGGGTCGTCCGCGGAGGGCAGGGGCGCCGTGACGGTATATGCGTCGCCCGCCTGCGTGTCACGCGTGATGAAGACCTCGGAGTTGGAGCCAAAGTAGGGCACGAAGCCCTCTGCGGAGGAGATGTTTGTCAAACGCTGGGGGACGAAGAGCGTCGAGGTGCCGTCCGCGAGCAGTTCGACGGTGACGGTGCGCTCATCAAACGCCGCATTGCCTGCGCGCAGATCCTGCGCCGGAAGGCTTGCGTCGAACAGCCCGTCGCGCAGCGTGCGGTAGCGCGGGTCGATGAACAGATAGCGGCGGCCTGCGACCGTGTCGCGCCAGGCCGTGCCGGTGTACTCGTTCTTGACGACGCCGCGCAGATAGACCGTCTCGCTGGTCTGTACGCGCAGCACGAGGTCATCCGTCGGGCTGGCGGGACCGCCCAGCTGGTCCGCGCCCAGGGGCTGATAGCCGCTGAGCAGCAGGGAAAAGACGGTGCGGGGCTCGGTGAAGAAGAAGTAGTCGTACACGACGCTGCGTACGCGCTCGGCAAAGTCGGACATGGCGCTGGAGACGGGCGCGGCGGCGGGCATCAGCAATGCGGCCAGCAGCGCCGCGGCCAGGGCCGTGGGCAGCGCGCGCAGGATGGTCGCGCCGTGCTCGCCCGCGTGCGCATAGAGCAGCACGAGCGCGGCCAGCGCAGGCAGGCACAGCAGTACGTCCCCGCGCGCGCCGTAAAACCAGGCGGCCAGCAGCACGAACGCGGCCAGCGCCAGCGCGGGGTAGAAGCCGCCGCTGGCGTGAGAGAGCACGAATGCCAGCAGCACGAACAGCAGTGCCAGCAGGGGATAGAGCGTCCCTGCATACAGGCGCAGCGCCAGCGGCGCGCCCTGCGCGGCCAGCACCAATGCCTGTGTCAGGCCGGGGAGCTGAGCAGGCAGGCGCAGCGCGTAGGGCAGAAGCGAGAGCAGCGCGCCCGCCGCGCCGAGCAAGGCCGTCAGCGGCGACAGGGCAAACAGGGCCAGCAACAGCGAAAAGCCCGCGCACGCCAGCAGCATGTCGGCCGTGCCGACGGGCAGCGCCAGCGCGCTGCACAGCGGCAGCAGCAGGCCCGCGGCATAGAGAAACGCGGTCAGCGCGCTCTCCAGCACGCGCGGCAGGCGGGCGCGCATCGCGCGCAGGGGAGAGGGACGATTTCGGCTCATGCGCGCACCGCCTCGCTTTCATCGATGAGCATGACGGTCTCGACCTCGATGTCCGCGCACTCGATGCGCGTGAGCAGCAGCGAGGCCTCCGGGGTCAGCTCGTTGACGTGCACGTAGATCAGGCGCACCTGCGGCCCCATGCGCCGGATCGTAACGATCATGTCGGCGATGCGGCTGGACAGGTGCGTGGTCAGGATCGCGGTTGAGCCCGTGCGGCGCATGCGGCGCGTCTCGAGCATCAGCACGCGCTCAAAGCGCTCCGTGCCGTCAAACGACGCGCCGGCAAGGCCCTCCAGGATCAGCGGCAGATGCGCCGCATGGTCGCCCGCCAGCTCGCGCGGTCGGGCGCAGGAGAGCGGAATGCGGACGATGTGCGAGGCCGATAGCTGCACCGAAGCCAGCGACGCCGCGCTCTCGCACAGCGCGTCGCGCATGTACAGCGCCGTCTCGCCGGAGGCGGCGGGCGGCGAGCAGTCCATCAGGATCAGCGCGTCGGGCCGCGCGGGCTCCTCGAACGTGCGGACCATCAGCGAGCGGCGGCGCAGGCTCAGCTTCCAGTGGACGCGGCGCAGCTCGTCGCCCTCCTGATAGGCGCGCACGTCCGCAGGCGAGGTGGCGTCGTCGCGCGCGCGCGCCATCTTGTCGTCGCCCGAGTCGTCCGAACTGAAGCGCAGCGGCGTCTCCTGCAGCACGGCGGGCAGCACGGTCAGCGGCAGCAGTCCCTGTCCGGCGCCCTTGGACAGCGCAAAGAGCCCCAGCGCGTCACGGAATACGACGCGCCGCACGCCGCAGGAGAACACGCCCACATGCGGGCATGCAAACCGGTGCCGCGCCACGCTGCGCCCGAAGGCGCGGGCGGCGACGTCGGCCTCGTATTCCCCGTCCAGGCCGGGCGGCGTCACGCGCAGGCGCAGCGGCGCGATGGGCAGGGGCACGCGCAGCTGCAGGGTGCACAGCAGCACGGCCTCCTCGCCGCGCACGACGCGCGCGCGCTCCAGCTCACACGAGAAGCGGGAGAGCGCATACGCGCACGTCACGCTGAGGAGCGAAAGCAGCGCGGCCAATGCGAGCAGCAGAAAGAACAGAAAGTACAGCGCGCCGCCGGTGGACAGCGCCGCCGCCAGCAGCGACAGGGCGGCGACGAGCAGCGCGGCCAGGCGCGCCGTCACGGCAGCTTCACCGGCAGCTTGACCCGCGCGAGCACATCCGACAGCACCTGCTCGGCCGTCTGGTCGCGCATGCGCGCCTCGGGCGAGAGGATCATGCGGTGGCAGAGCACCGAATGGGCCATCTGCTGCACGTCGTCGGGCAGGATGAAGTCGCGGCCGTCCAGCAGCGCCGTCGCCTGCGCCGCGTGGATGAGCGCGATGGCCGCGCGCGTGGATACGCCCAGCTGAAGCGCCGGATGCGTGCGCGTGGCGGCGCACAGATTCGCCACATAGGAGCGGACCTCGCGCGAACAGTAGACGGCCTTGACCTGCTCCTGCATGGCCACGACGTCCTCCGCATAGCACACGGGCTGCAGGGCGGACAGCGGCGTCGTCGGCTGGCTGTAGCGCTCCAGGATCTCCATCTCGTCCTCGACGGAGGGATAGCCGATGGAGATGCGCATGAAGAAGCGGTCCATCTGCGCCTCGGGCAGCGGATAGGTACCGACGAAGTCGACGGGGTTTTGCGTGGCGAGCACCATGAACGGCTGGGGCAGGCGGTAGGTCGTGCCGTCGACGGTGACCTGGTGCTCCTCCATGACCTCCAGCAGCGCGCTTTGCGTCTTGGGCGAGGTGCGGTTGATCTCATCCGCCAGCACGATCTGGCTCATGACCGCGCCGGGGCGGTATTCCATCTCGCCCGTCTTCATGTTCGCGACGGAAAAGCCCGTGATATCGGATGGGATGACGTCCGGCGTGAACTGGATGCGCCGGAACGAACAGGCCAGCGAGCGGGCCAGCGCGCTGCACAGCGTGGTCTTGCCCACGCCCGGCACGTCCTCGATGAGCACATGGCCGCCGCACACCAGCGCGATGAGCGCCAGATGCACGACCTCCTCCTTGCCGACGATGACGGTGGCGATGTTCTGCTTGAGCGCCTGGATGATCCGGTTGGGCTGGGGCATTTCGCACATTCTCCTTTGCCGTGAAGACTCCATAGGAAGTATCGGAATTCAATCCTAAATTATACGAAAAATGAGGGGCTTTGGCAAGCGCCCCAATATATGACGATCCGAAAAAGGAAAATCCTGCACCCGTGCGGTCGCTTTCGGAGCGGAAAGGACGCTTTTTTGCCGCGGCGTTTGAGGTCGGACCGCGTCTGTGGTATAATAGAACATACGATTACAGGAAGGAAGGTGCGATCATGGACGAGGTGCTTCGCCTGCTGCTGGGCGGCGAGGTAATCTCCGGCGCGCAGATCAGCGAGCGGCTGGGCATCACCCGCGCGGCGGTCTGGAAGCGCGTGGAGCAGCTGCGCGCGGCGGGATACGACGTGCAGGCGGTGGGCCGGCGCGGCTATCGCCTGGCGGCCTGCCCCGACGCGCTGGATGCGCCGCTGATTGAGCGGGGCCTGCGGACGGTATGGGCCGGCCGGCCGACGTTGTTTGAACGGCAGGTCGATTCGACCAACCTGTGGGCGCGCCGCATGGCCGCGCAGGGCGCGCCGCATGGCACGCTGGTCGTGGCGGACGAGCAGACCGCCGGTCGTGGCCGGCGCGGGCGCGTGTGGACCTCGCCGCCGGACGCGGGCGTCTTCATGACGCTGCTGCTGCGCCCGAAGGCGCACCCGTCGCAGGTCGCGCAGCTGACGCTGCTCACGGCGCTGGCCGTCGCGGAGGCGATCGAGGACGTGTGCGGCGCGCAGGCGCAGATCAAGTGGCCCAACGACGTCGTCATCGACGGGAAAAAGACCTGCGGCATCCTGCTGGAGATGGGTGCGGACGAGTCGCAGGTCGACTTTGTCGCGGCGGGCGTGGGCGTCAACGTGCATGCGAGCCCGCCGGCCCTGCGCGACATGGCCACCTGCCTGGACGCGGCCTGCGGGCAGCGCGTGCTGCGTGCGCCGGTCGTGTGCGCGTTCATGGCGCGCTTCGAGGCGCGCTATGACGCCTTTGCGCGCGGGGAAGACTGGATGACGGCCTATCGGGCGCGCTCGGTGACGCTTGGGCGGCGCGTGCGCGTGATGGGTGTGGACGAGACATTCGAAGGGACCGCGCAGGACGTCGACGCGTCCGGCGCGCTCGTGGTACAGACGCAGGACGGCCCGCGCACGGTGCTTGCGGGCGACGTATCGGTCAGAGGAGTGATGGGCTATGTATGAAGGTAGCATTACGGACGTTCTGGGCATCACGGTCGGCCAGGTGGAGCTTCGGGAGGCGCGCACGGGCGTGACGGCCGTGCTCTGCCCGCCCGAGACGGTCGGCGGCGTGGACGTGCGCGGCGCGGCGCCCGGCACGCGGGAGACGGATCTGCTGCGCCCCGGCAACCTCGTCAAGGGCCCCAACGCCGTGCTGCTGTGCGGCGGCAGCGCGTTCGGCCTGGCGGCGGCGGACGGCGCGATGCGCTTTTTCGAAGAGCTCGGCGAGGGCGTGGACGTGGGCGTCGCGCGCGTGCCGATCGTGCCGGCGGCGGTGCTGTTCGATCTGGGCGTCGGCCGGGCGGACGTGCGCCCGACGGCGGACATGGGCTATGCGGCGTGCAAGGTGGCGTCCAACGTCGTGCTGCAGGGCGCGCACGGCGCCGGCTGCGGCGCGACGGTGGGCAAGCTCGTGCCCGGCGCGACGCCTGCGCCCGGCGGCACGGGCACGGCGAGCATCACGCTGGCCGACGGCACGCACGTGGGCGCGATCGTCTGCGTCAACGCCTGTGGCGACGTGTACGATCCGCAGAGCGGCATGATCCTGGCCTGCGGCCACCTCGGCGGGCGTGCGACGCCCGCGCAGGCGTCGCTGACGGGCGCGCGGCTCGAGGGGCGCATCGGCGAAAACACGACCATCGGCGTGATCGCCACGGACGCCAAGCTGTCCAAGGAGGAGGCAAACCGTCTGGCGCTGTCGGCGCACGACGGCTATGCGCGCGCCATCCGTCCCGTGCATACGATGATGGACGGCGATACGATCTTTGCGATGGCCACGGGCCAGACGGCCTGCCGCCTGCCGCTGCTGATGCTGTGCGCTGCGGCGGCAGAGGCCATGGCGCGCGCCATCGCCAACGCGGTGGTCGCCGCGCGGGACGAGGCATGATCCTGGGCCTGGGTGTGGACCTGTGCGAGGTCGCGCGCATGGAGCGCGCCATCGCACGGGAGGGGTTTCTCGCGCGCTATTTCACACAGGAGGAGCGCGACTATATCGCCTCGCGCGGCGCGATGGGCGCGCAGACCGCGGCGGGCCTGTTTGCGGCCAAGGAGGCGATGCTCAAGGCGCTGGGCGTCGGGCTCGCCGTGCCGCTGCGCGAGGTGGGCGTGACGCACGACGCGCAGGGGGCGCCCCGGGCGGCGCTCACGGGTGCGGCGGCGGCGCGCCTGGCCGCGTTGGGCGGACGGACGATGCACCTTTCGATCTCGCACGAGGGCGGCATGGCGGTGGCCATGGCGGTTGCGGAGGGATGACATGCGACGGGCGATTTTTCCCGCGGACATGCGGGCGATGGAGCGGACGTTCATGCAGCGCACGGGCTATCCGTCGCTGCTGCTGATGGAACACGCGGCGCAGGCCGTCGTGCAGGCGCTGCTGCGACATGTGGCGCAGGATGCGCGCGTGGCGTTTGCATGCGGCGCGGGCGGGAACGGCGGAGACGGATACGCCGCGGCGCGGCTGTGGCGCCAGGCGGGCGGCGAGGCCGTATGCGTGTGCGCGGCGCCGCCGGAGGCGCTCTCGGGCGATGCGGCGGTCAACGCGGGGCTGTGCCGGGCGCTGGGCATCCCGCTGCTGACGGCGGAGGATCCCGGCGCGCTGACGGGCGCGGCGGCGATCGTCGACGCGCTGTTCGGCACGGGACTGGCGCGCCCGGTTGAGGGCGTCCATGCGGCGCTGATCGGCCGGATCAATGCGAGCGGGCTGCCGGTCGTGAGCGCGGACATCCCCTCGGGCATCGACGGCGCGACGGGGCGCGTGCTGGGCTGCGCGGTCCAGGCGGCGGAGACGGTGACGTTTCACCGGCCCAAGCCCGGCCACCTGCTCTTCCCGGGGCGGGCGCTGACGGGCCATCTCACGGTCGCGGACATCGGCATCCCACCGCAGCTGGACGGCGCGCCCGGCCCGGACGTGCTGGAGGATGCAGACCTGCGCCTGCCCGCGCGCGCGCAGGATGCGCACAAGGGCGCCTGCGGCCATCTGCTGATCGTGGCCGGTTCGCGCGGCATGGCGGGGGCGGCGGTGCTGTGCGCGCAGGGCGCGCTGCGCGCGGGCGCGGGGCTGGTGACGGCGGCCTGTGCGCAGGAGGTGCTGCCCGTGCTGCAGGCGCAGGCGTTTTGCGCGATGGCGGCGGCGCTGCCCAGCCGGGACGGCGCGCTCGCGCCGGAGGCCGGCGGGCAGCTCGAGACGCTGATGCGGGGCAAGCAGGCGCTGTGCGTGGGGCCGGGACTCTCGCAGCGACCGGGCGTGCTGGAGGCAATCCGGCCGGCGCTGGAGAGCGACCTGCCCAAGGTGATCGACGCGGACGCGTTGAACCTGATGGCCTCGTCGGGTCTGCGCCCGGGCGCGCACACCGTCGTCACGCCGCATCCCGGCGAGGCGGCGCGCCTGCTGGGCGTGCCGGTGGGCGAGGTGACGGACGATCCCGCCGGCGCGGCGCGGACGCTGTCGCAGCGGCTGGGCGCGGTCGTGCTGCTCAAGGGCGGCACGACGGTGATCGCGCACGACGGCGGCATGGCCTTCATGGCGCAGGGGACGCCCGCGCTGGCGACCGGGGGCAGCGGCGATGTGCTCGCGGGCGTGCTGGGCGCGCTGTTGTGCCAGGGGCTGGAGCCGGCGCAGGCCGCGCGCATGGCGGCGCTGTGGCATGCGCGCGCGGGGCGGCGCGCGGAGGCGGCGCTGGGCACGCGGCAGGTGACCGCGCTGGACGTGGCGGGATGCCTGTAGGCACGGCGCGCGCAGACGCATAGAATGTAGGGCAGGGGAACGGGGCCGAAGCATGTTACGGAGTGTGGTAGGCCATGTTCAGACGCGGAGAGATCTACTATGCCGACCTCGATCCCGTCGTGGGTTCGGAGCAGGGCGGGGTTCGGCCCGTGCTCATCATTCAAAACGACCTGGGCAACCGGTACAGCCCGACCGTCATCGTGCTGGCGATCACCTCGCGCACGGGCAAGACGAATCTGCCCACGCACGTGGCCGTGCCGGCCGGGGAGAGCGGGCTTTTGAAGGATTCCCTCGTGCTGGCGGAACAGGTGCGCACGCTGGAAAAGCGCAGGCTGGGCCGGCGCGTGGGCAAGCTGCCCGAGGCGCTGATGCGCCGCGTGGACGAGGCGATGCGCGTATCGCTGGGCTTTGCACGGCGGGACGCGTGAGGGCATTTCGGGGGGAGGCTTGCCTCCCTCTTTGAAAGGCGCGCTGGCGGACGAGCTCGGCGGGCCGGGGACGCCGTGGGAGGAGAGCGCATGAAGGAGAAGAAGACGTTGCTACATATCGGAAAGGCCTATGTGCAGATGGCCCTGGGCTGCCTGATCGCGGGCGTGTCGTTCGCGCAGTTCTTTGTGCCCAACGACATCGCGCCCGGCGGCGTGACGGGCATCGCCACGCTGATTGCGGCGGTGGCGGGCGGGCCGGTGGGTCTGATCAGCGCCGTGCTCAACGTGCCGCTCTTCCTGATCGGCTACCGGGCGGTGGGGCGCAGGTTTGTCTTCCGGTCGTTCGTGGCGATGCTGGCGCTGTCCTTTTGCATCGACCTGCTGCCGCAACGAGCAGTCACGCAGGACATGATGCTCGCCAGCCTGTACGGCGGTATCCTGCTGGGCATCGGGCTGGGCCTTGTGCTGCGCGGCGGCGCAACGACGGGAGGAACGGACCTGGCCGCACAGCTGGTGCACAACCGCTTTCCGGTCATTACGGTGGGCACATTCCTGTTCGGCATCGACTGCGCGGTCGTGCTGGCTTCGGGTCTGGTGTTCGATGCGCAGTCTGCGCTGTGGGCGCTGATCGCGCTGTTCATCTCCACCAAGGTGATGGACATGGTGCTGCAGGGCTGGAATACGGCGCACCAGTTCTTCATCATCTCCGATCGGGCGGAGGAGATTGCGCGGCGCATCAACACGGAGATGGACCGCGGCGCGACGCTGCTGTCCGCCTACGGCAGCTACAGCGGCGCGCAAAAGGGCATGGTCTTTTGCGTGATCAACAAAAACGAGATGACGCAGCTGCGGGAGATCATCGCGGATGAGGATGAGCGCGCATTCGTCACCGTCAGCGAGGTACATGAGGCGATGGGCGAGGGGTTTGCAGGTCTGAAAAAATAGCGCCGATCCTGGCCAAACGGATTTGTGAAAACTGTCGCAAAATTTCAGGTTTTTGCTCGAATGTGCTTCCAAAATGGACGAAAACCTGCTACAATAAACACGGACGTGCCGCCGGCCTGTTCCGGCGGTCAGGCCCGATTATGAAGGAGGTTTTCAGGATGAAGAAACTGGTTTCGATGCTGCTTGCGCTCGCGTTGGCGCTGAGCATGGTCTGCTGCGTCAGCGCAGAGGGGACCATTGAACTGGCGTTGATCACCGACTCGGGCACGATCGACGACAAGTCCTTCAACCAGGGCTGCTACGAGGGCATGCAGCAGTACGCCGAAGAGAACGGCAAGGCGTACAACTACTACAAGCCGACCGAGTTCACCACCGACGGCTACCTCGCGCAGATCGACATCGCCGTGCAGAATGGCGCCAAGATGATCATCTGCCCGGGCTTCATGTTCGCCGAGGCCCTGGGTCAGGCGCAGCAGATCTATCCGGACGTGTCCTTCGTCATCGTCGACTCCGCCCCCACGGTGGAGGGCGTTGAGCAGATCGACGCGAACGTCCTGTCCGTCATGTATGCTGAGGAGCAGTCCGGCTTCCTGGCCGGCTACGCGGCCGTGAAGGATGGCTACACCAAGCTGGGCTTCATGGGCGGCATGGCCGTGCCCGCCGTCATCCGCTTTGGCAAGGGCTTCGCGCAGGGCGCCGAGACGGCCGCCGCTGAGCTGGGCCTGACCGATGTGGAGCTGATGTACCACTACACCGGCAGCTTCGATGCGACCCCCGAGGCGCAGACCCTGGCCGCTTCCTGGTATGAGGCCGGCACCGAGGTCATCTTTGCCTGCGGCGGCTCCGTCGGCAACTCCGTCATGTCCGCGGCTGAGGCCGCCGGCAAGGCCGTCATCGGCGTCGATGGCGACCAGAGCGGCGAGTCCGAGACCGTCATCACCTCCGCGATGAAGGGCGTCAGCGCCTCCGTTTACGAGGCTGTGACCGAGTTCTACAACGGCACGTTCGAGGGCGGCCGCCAGATCATCTGCGACGCGGCCAACGGCGGCGTGCAGCTGCCCATGGAGTCCTCGCGCTTTGCGACCTTCTCCCAGGAGGACTACGACGCGCTGTTTGCGAAGGTCGTGTCTGGCGAGTATGCCGTGAACAACAGCACCGACGACATGACCCCCGGCGACCTGGGCCTGACGATCGTCAAGACCACCGTGGTCGAGTAAGCGATTCTGTCCCGATCAGCGGGCGGGCGGCAAAACCGCTCGCCCGCTTTTTTGCGGCTGACGCCTTTGCCCTGCGCGAGCGGGGGCAGGGCAAAGGCGCCGGCAGATCCGGCCACAACCAAAGGAGTGAGAGCATGGACTACGTCATCGAGATGCTGCACATCACCAAGGTTTTCCCGGGCATCGTCGCCAACGACGACGTGACGCTGCAGCTGCGCCGCGGCGAGATTCACGCGCTGCTGGGCGAGAACGGCGCCGGCAAGTCGACCCTGATGAGCGTGCTGTTCGGGCTGTACCAGGCGGAGGCGGGCACGATCAAGAAGGACGGCAAAGAGGTGCGCATCAAGGACCCCAACGACGCCAACGCGCTGGGCATCGGCATGGTGCACCAGCACTTCAAGCTCGTGCACAACTTCACCGTGCTGGAGAACATCATCCTCGGCGTGGAGACGACCCGCAACGGCTTTTTGAAGATGGACGACGCGCGCAAAAAGGTCGTCGCCCTCTCGGAGCGCTACGGGCTCAAGGTGGATCCCGACGCGCGCATCAGCGACATCACCGTGGGCATGCAGCAGCGCGTGGAGATCCTCAAGATGCTCTACCGCGACAACGAGGTGCTGATCTTCGACGAGCCGACCGCCGTGCTCACGCCCCAGGAGATCGACGAGCTGATGGAGATCATGAAAAACCTCACGAAGGAGGGCAAGTCCATCCTCTTCATCACCCACAAGCTCGAAGAGATCAAAAAGGCCGCGGACCGCTGTTCGGTCCTGCGCAAGGGCAAGTACATCGGCACCGTGGACGTGGCCACGACCTCCAAGGAAGAGATGAGCGAGATGATGGTCGGGCGCAAGGTGAACTTCGCCGTCGAAAAGGCGCCCGCACGGCCCGGCAAGCCCGTGCTCGTCGTGCAGAACCTGACGGTGCGCGCCAAGCACGGTCACAAGCCGCTGGTGGACGACGTCAGCTTCAACGTGCGCCGCGGCGAGATCGTGTGCGTCGCGGGCATCGACGGCAACGGCCAGTCCGAGCTCGTCTACGCGCTCACGGGCCTCATGCCCTGCGAGAGCGGCAAGGTCTTCCTGGGCGATCGCGAGATCACGCACCTGTCCGTGCGCGAGCGCAACGTCTCGGGCCTGAGCCACATCCCCGAGGACCGGCACAAGTACGGCCTGGTGCTGGACTACACGCTTGCGGAAAACCTCGCGCTCAAGCAGTACTTCACCCCGCGCTTTGCCAAGAAGGGATTCTTGAAGTTTGACGAGATCCGGCGTTATGCGGACAGGCTGATTCAGGACTATGACATCCGCAGCGGCCAGGGCGCGCAGACCACGGCCCGCGCCATGTCCGGCGGCAATCAGCAAAAGGCCATCCTCGCGCGCGAGATCGACCTGGGCAACGACCTGCTCATCGCGGTGCAGCCCACGCGCGGCCTGGACGTGGGCGCCATCGAGTACATCCACAAGCAGCTGGTCGCCCAGCGCGACCGGCAAAAGGCCGTGCTGCTCGTCTCGCTGGAGCTGGACGAGGTGCTCAACGTCGCCGACCGCATCCTCGTCATGTTTGAAGGGCGCATCGTGGCAGAGCTGGAGACGCAGAACGCCACCGCGCAGGAACTGGGCCTGTACATGGCCGGCAGCAAAAAGGAGTGAAGACCGTGCGAAAATTGCTCGAATCCAAGGGCATTTCCAGCGTCGCGGCGTCGCTGATCGCCATCGTCGTGGGCCTGCTCTTCGGCGTGGCCATCCTGGCGATCACGGACGCATCCAACGCGATCCCGGGCCTGGGCATCATCCTGGCGGGCGGCTTTACCGGCGGCATGAAGGGCCTGGGCCAGGTGCTCTACTTCGCCACGCCCATCATCATGACCGGCCTCTCCGTCGGCTTTGCCAACAAGACGGGCCTGTTCAACATCGGCGCGGCCGGACAGTTCATCGTCGGCGCGTTTGCGGCGGTGTATGTGGGCGCGCACTGGACGTTCCTGCCCGCCGCCCTGCACTGGCCGGTCGCGATCCTCGTGGCGGCGCTCGCCGGCGGCCTGTGGGGCCTGGTGCCGGGCCTGTTCAAGGCGCTGCTCAACGTCAACGAGGTCATCTCCTCGATCATGATGAACTACATCGGCATGTACGGCGTCAACTACCTGGTCAAGCAGACGGTGTACAACCAGCTCAAGAATGAGTCGGCCAACGTCGCCACGACGGCGGTCATCCCCAAGATGGGGCTGGACAACATCTTCTACAACCTGCGCGGCGAGAGCTACCACGACGTGTCCAGCGTCAACGGCGGCATCCTGATCGCCATCGCGCTGGCGATCGTGCTGTACATCCTGCTCAACAAGACGACGTTCGGCTATGAGCTCAAGGCCTGCGGCTACAACCGCTTTGCCAGCCAGTACGCGGGCATCAACGAGAAGCGCAGCATCGTGCTCTCGATGGTCATCGCGGGCATGCTCGCGGGCGTGGGCGGCGCGCTGCTGTACCTGGCGCCCGCCAGCGGCAAGCACATCATGGTCGTGGACAAGCTGGCGACGGAGGGATTCAACGGCATTCCGGTGGCGCTGCTGGGCATGAACAACCCGATCGGCATCATCTTCGCGGGCATCTTCATCTCCTACATCACCATCGGCGGCAACTACCTGCAGACGCTGCAGTACATGCCCGAGGTCATCGACATCATCATCGCGGCGATCATCTACTTCAGCGCGTTCTCGCTGCTGGTGCGCCAGTTCTTTGCCATGCGCGCCCAGCGCCGGCGCGCGTCGGCCGAGACGGAAGGGGAAAAGGGGGAAGCATAATTGGATATTCTGTATTTTCTCGTGCAGCAGACGATGTTCTTCTCCATCCCGCTGCTGATCGTCGCGCTGGGCGGCCTGTTCTCCGAGCGAAGCGGCGTGGTCAACATCGCCCTGGACGGCATCATGATCATGGGCGCCTTCTGCGGCATCTTCCTCATCAACCAGCTGCAGGACCGCATGAGCGGCCAGGGGCTGCTCGCCCTGGCGATCCTCGTATCCATGCTCTCGGGCATGATCTTCTCGCTGCTGCACGCCTATGCGGCGATCAACCTGCGCAGCGATCAGGTCATCTCCGGCACGGCGCTGAACATGTTCGCGCCGGCGTTCGCCATCTATGCGGCGCGCACGCTGCAGCCCACGGGCGTGCAGCAGGTCGTGTTTGAAAACACGTTCCGCATCAAGTCCGTGCCGGTGCTGGGCGACATCCCCGTGCTGGGCAACCTGCTGTTCCAGAACTGCTACATTACGACCTATCTGGGCCTGCTGATCCTGGTCGTCGCCACGATCGTGCTGTACAAGACGAAGTTTGGCCTGCGCCTGCGCGCCTGCGGCGAGCATCCGCAGGCGGCGGATTCGGTCGGCATCAACGTGTACCGCATGCGCTACGCGGGCGTGCTGATCTCCGGCGCGCTGGGCGGCCTGGGCGGCCTGGTGTTCGTCATCCCGACCTCGACGAACTTCAATGCGACGGTCGCAGGCTACGGCTTCCTGGCCTTGGCCGTGCTGATCTTCGGCCAGTGGCGGCCGGTGCGCGTGCTGATGGCGGCGTTCTTCTTCGGCCTGATGAAGACGCTGGCCTCGGCCTATTCCGGCATCCCGCTGCTGGTGCAGCTCAACATCCCCAGCGACTTTTATAAGATGTTCCCCTACATCGCCACGCTCATCGTGCTGGCCTTCACGTCCAAGAATTCGCAGGCGCCCAAGGCCAGCGGCGTGCCCTACGACAAGGGCGACAGGTGAAACGGCATTTTCGGGAACTGTGCAGGATAAAATTCAAAACCTGCATATGCAGGTCAAAAAAACTGGAAACCATGTGCAAAAAATAAAAAATCCTGCAAAAACAGAAAAAACTCGCAAAACTTACTTGACGAAATAAAATGGACGGGCGTATAATAGGCCGTCCATTTTTTGTTTTTGGCCGAGGAAAGAGGAGTGAGCGGATGAACACCAAGTTTCTCTTCGTCACGGGCGGCGTCGTGTCCTCGCTGGGCAAGGGCATCACGGCCGCGTCGCTGGGGCGGCTGCTGAAATGCCGCGGCCTGCGCGTTTCGATCCAGAAGTTCGACCCGTACATCAACGTCGATCCCGGCACGATGAACCCGTACCAGCACGGCGAGGTGTTCGTGACGGACGACGGCGCGGAGACGGATCTGGACCTGGGGCACTACGAGCGGTTCATCGACGAGTCGCTGACGCAGGCGGCCAATGTCACCAGCGGCCGCGTGTACTGGACGGTCATCTCCCGCGAGCGCAAGGGAGGATACCTGGGCGCGACGATCCAGGTCATCCCGCACATCACGGACGAGATCAAGCGGCGCGTGCTGGAGGTGGCGCACCACGAGCCGGCGCCGGACGTGGTGATCACGGAGATCGGCGGCACGGTGGGCGACATCGAGTCGCAGCCCTTTCTGGAGGCCATCCGACAGCTGCGCACGGAGGTCGGGCGCGAAAACAGCCTGTACATCCATGTGACGCTCGTGCCCTATATCGCGGCGGCGGGCGAGCTGAAGACCAAGCCGACGCAGCACTCCGTCAAGGAGCTGGCGGGGCTGGGCATTCAGCCGGACATGATCGTCTGCCGCGCGGAGCACCCGATCCCGCGCGAGATGCGCGACAAGATCGCGATGTTCTGCAACGTCGCGCCTGAAAACGTCTTTGACAACCAGAACGCCCGCTCCATCTATGAGGTGCCGCTGCTGCTGCACGCGCAGAATCTGGACGGCCAGGTCTGCCGGCTGCTGGGGATCGACGCGCCCGAGGCGGACCTGACCGAGTGGCGCGCGATGGTCGAGCGCCAGCTGACGCCGCAGCGCACGGCGCGCATCGCGCTGGTGGGCAAGTACGTCGAGCTGCCGGACGCATACCTGAGCATCGTGGAGGCGCTCACGCACGGCGGCATCGCGCACCATGCGCGCGTGCAGATCGACTGGGTGCCTGCCGAAGAGCTGACGGATGAGAATGCGGCGCAGCGCCTGGGAGATGCGCAGGGCGTGCTGGTGCCCGGCGGCTTCGGCGCGCGCGGGCTGGAGGGCAAGATCGCCGCGGTGCGCTATGCGCGCGAGCACGGCGTGCCGTTCCTGGGCATCTGCCTGGGCATGCAGATGGCGGTTGTGGAATTTGCGCGCGACGTGGCGGGCCTGCGCGGCGCGCATACGACCGAGGTCGACCCCGCCACGCCCTATCCGGTCATCGACCTGATGCCCGATCAGCAGCATGTCGACGAAAAGGGCGGCACCATGCGCCTGGGCGCCTATCGCTGCCGCCTGGTGGAGGGCTCGCGCGCGATGGCGGCCTATGGCGAGACGGAGGTGTCGGAGCGCCACCGCCACCGCTATGAGTTCAACGAGGACTTTCGCGAACGCCTCGAGGCGGCTGGCCTGCGCGTGACGGGCGTCAACCCCGAGCGCGGCCTGGCCGAGATCGTCGAGATTCCCACGCATCCGTTTTTTGTGGGCGTGCAGTTCCACCCCGAGCTCAGGAGCCGGCCCAACAGGCCGCACCCGCTCTTCCGCGACTTTGTCGGCGCGGCGCTCGCGCGCTGAAAATGCGCTTGCATTTGCACGCGATTTATGGTACCTTTTAGGGCAGCATCACGGAGGTGACAGCATGCCCAAGATACAGGTCTTCAATGCCAACCACCAGTGCCTCGCGCGCGCGGAGCGGCCGGGCGAGGTCGAGCTCTTCTATGGCGCGGAATACCGGCCGGGCGACTACCTGGCCGTCACGCTCGACGAGGGCTGCGTCTACGGCGCGGTCCGCCTGGACGCGGCGCTGGACGAGGCCCAGGTATACCTGCCCGGCGGGCGCATGACGTACCGCATCGAGCACGGCGAGGGCCGGCTGGCCTTTGCGCCGCAGGCGTTCGCAGGCGCGCGGCACGTCATCGTGGCGCGCGCGCTGGACGACGCGGCGCGCAGGGTCTACCGCAATGTGGCGCTCAACCCGGCCGACCAGCGCGGCGAGGCGGACGCCTACCCGCACGCGCATGCCAACGTCGAGACGCGCGGCGAGGCGGTGTTCGCGGCGCGCAACGTCATCGACGGCATGCGGCTCAACAGCAGCCACGGCGAGTGGCCGTTTCAGTCCTGGGGCATCGGTGCGCGCACGGACGCGCACCTGACGGTCGAATTTGGCCGCCCGGTCCGGGTGGATGCCATGGCGCTGACGCTGCGCGCGGACTTTCCGCACGACGCATACTGGACGCAGGCGACAGTCGTGCTCTCTGACGGCACGGAGCAGACCTTCCCGCTGCAGCGCGCGGCGGGACGGCAGCGGGTCGAACTGGGCGAGCATACCGTGACCTGGATGCGCCTGGAGCGCCTGCAAAAGTCGGACGACCCCTCGGCGTTTCCGGCGCTGACGGAGTGGGAAATCTACGGGCACGACGCATGAAGCCAAAATCAACCGGCGGCGCGGAGGCATGACCTCCGCGCCGCCGCTTCATTGGGGCGATGACGTTGTGCGATGATGTTTACAGCCCGCGCATGGGCGCGATCTCGACGGAAGCGCCGCCATGCTTGCGCGAATGCTCGGCCGCGAGCGCGGCCAGGTGGCTCTCGATGGAGGCCTCCAGCGTCGAGAGCGTGCCGCTGGGCTGCCCGCCCGCGGCCAGCATCTCCAAAAACTCCTCGACCATGCGGATGTCGCCGCCCGCGTGGCCGGACAGATCCGCCGCCAGCGTGCGCACGTCGATGTGCTCCGTCTCGCCGCCGTAGACCTCCACGTCGATGAAGTTCTCGTGCATGTCCGCGCGGATGTCGCCGTGCGTGCCCATGATCTTGAGCGTGCGCCCGCCCGTCTTGGTGAAGGCGCACATCGTAAAGCCGATCGTCTGGCCGTGTTCGAGCTCCATGTTCACGACCTGGTGGTCGACCACGTCGTTGTCGCAGCGGTAGACGCAGCGGCCGTAGGGGCCGTCCTCGAGCGCGGCGCGAATGCCCGCCTCCGTCGGATGCATGCACACGATGTCCGCCGGCCAGCCGGTATGCCCGCGCAGCACGCCCGTCTCCTCGTCGGTCAGGTAGATCTTGTATGCGTCGTAGGGGCAGCCCTCGCGCGCCTGACAGTCGCGGCAGCGCGCGGCGGAGTGCGCCGGCGCGTTCTCCTCGCGGAAGTAGGACAGCGAGCCGAACGACGACACGCGCGCGCACCGCTCGCCCAGCAGCCACAGCAGGATGTCCAGGTCGTGGCAGCTCTTTTGCAGGATCATCGGGCTGGTGTCCTCCTCGCGCCGCCAGTTGCCGCGCACAAAGCTGTGCGCCTGGTGCCAGTAGACGACGTTCTCCAGCGACTGAATCGAAATGACCCGGCCGATGCGTCCCGAGTCGATCACTTCCTTGATCTTTTGAAAGAACGGCGTGTAGCGCAGCACGTGACAGACGACCACCTGGCGCTGCGCCTTCTTGGCGGCCTGCAGCACGCGCTGGCACTCGGAGAGCACGGGCGAGATGGGCTTTTCCATCAGGATGTGATAGCCCTTCTCCAGCGCGGGGATGGCGTGGCCGACGTGCTGGCGATCCTGCGTGCACACGAACAGCACGTCCGCCAGACGGGGCTGAGCGAGCATTTCCTCGGCGCTGGAAAAGCAGCCCTCCGGCGGCACGCCGTAGGTCTTGGCCACATCGGCGACCTTTTCGGGCACGATGTCCGCGATGGCGACGATCTTCATCAGGTCCGGACGCGACAGGGCCATGGGCGCATAGGTGTCCTTGCCGCGCCCGCCCAGGCCCGCGATGGCGACGGTGATGGGCTTTTGCATAAAAATTCCTCCTGGATGTGTGATATACAGGACAGATGCTATGTGCATTATAGCATCTCCCCCTGACGAATGCAACGAGCGCTTTTCATCCGTGCGCGGGCGTGGTATACTGAAACATCGGGTCTTGGAGGCGATGAGATGAACGCGGAACGAATGATGCAAAACCTGCTCGCGCTGTGCGCGGTGCCGAGCGTCAGCCACACGCCGGGCGAGCGCGCCCTTCCGGCGGCGCTGCGCGAGATGCTCATGCAGATCCCCTACTTTTGCGCGCATCCGGACGACGTGCGCGTGCTGCCGGTGTCGCAGCGGGCGGAGGACGGCGAGATGGTCTTCGCGCTGCTGCGCGCGGACGCGGGCGTGCGCCGCACGGTGATGCTGCTCAGCCACTTTGACGTCGTGGGCGTGGACGAGTACGGCGCGCTGGCGCAGGCGGCCTTCGATCCGCAGGCGTATACGCGCCGCCTGCGCGCAGGCGAGATGCGCCTGCCGGATACGGCGTTGGAGGATCTGCAGAGCGGGAACTACCTCTTCGGGCGCGGCGTGTGCGACATGAAGTGGGGGATCGCCGCGGACATCGAGCTGCTGTACGACTTTTCGCAGGCGTCCGGCGCGCCTGCGTGCAACCTGCTGCTGGTGAGCGTGCCGGACGAGGAGCGCAACTCCTGCGGCATGATCGGCGCGGTGGAATCCCTGGAGCGTTATGCGCAGGAGAACGGCCTGGACATTGCCGCCTGCGTCGTCAGCGAGCCGAACATTTCGCCCGAGCGGGACGACGCGGTGCGCGTGATGCATGTCGGCACGGCCGGCAAGCTGATGCCCGCCGTCTATTGCTTCGGCAAAGAGACGCACGTGGGCGAGCCCTTCTCGGGGCTGAACGCCGACCTGCTGTGCGCGGCGGTGACGCAGGAGGTCGAGCTCAATCCGGCGTTCGCCGACGCCGCGCAGGGCGTGTGCACGCCCGCGCCCTGCTGCCTCAAGCAGGGCGATCTGAAGGAGGCCTACTCCGTGCAGACGCCCTGCGCGGCCTATGCCTACTACAACGTCATCACCGCCCGCAGCACGCCGGCGCAGGTGATGGAGCGCATGCGCGCGGCGGCCGAGCGGGCGTTTGAGCGCACGCTGGCGCAGGTGGAAGCCCGCCGCGAGGCGTACGCGCGCCTGTCCGGCCGGCCGGCGCCCGGAGCGCAGTTTTATCCGCGCGTGATGACGTACGCGCAGCTGTGCGACGCCTGCCGCGCGGCGCACGGGGAGGCGTTTGATCGCGAGATGGCGGCGTTTTTGCGCGCGCATGCGGATGCGGACGTGCGCGAGGCGAGCGTGGCGGCGGTCGCGCACGCCCACGGCATGTTGCCCGACCGCGAGCCGCTGATCGTGCTGTTCTGCTGCCCGCCGTATTACCCGCACGCGCCCGCCGCCGAAGCGGGCAGCCTCGTGCGCCGCGCGTGCGAGCGCCTGTGCGAGCGGGGCGCGCAGCTGGGCGAGCGGCTGCGGATCGATCCGTGCTTCATGGGGCTGTCAGACATGAGCTACCTCTCTTTGGGGCAGGATGTGGACGCGGATGCCCTGGCCGCGTGCTTCCCTGCGTGGGGCGCGCTGTACAGCCTGCCGCTGGAACAGATGCGCCGCCTGAACATCCCGTTTGTGAACTTCGGCCCGCTGGGCAAGGACGCCCACCGCTACACCGAGCGGGTGGACCTGACCTATTCGTTCGGCAAGGCGCCCGCGCTGCTGCGCGAGCTGGTCAGCCTGCTCGCACAGGGGTGAAGCGGCGGCGCGCAAAGCCCCGGAATCGCCGGTTGACGCTCGCGGTGGGATGTTGTATAATAAATCATATAAAATGGTTTTGAAAACTACTTTGCAGACCGGTCGGGAGGACGAAGCGATGAAAATACAGTTGATCGTCGACAGCTGCTGCGACCTGACGGAGGAGATGTACGCGCGGTTTGACGCCAAGCGCGCGAGCCTGCGCGTGATCGTGGACGGCGCGCGCGAGTATGTGGACGACGGCACGGTGGACATTCCGGCGCTGATTCGGGACATGGCGTCCGCCCATCAGGGAACGCGCTCGTCTTGTCCCTCGCCGGAGGAATACGCCGCGCACATGGAGCAGGCGGAGGCGAGCATCGTGGTGACGCTGTCCAGCAAGCTGAGCGGCTCGTACAACGCGGCGATGCTGGCGCGCGACATGGTGCTCGAGCGCAGCCCGGAAAAGCGCATCCACGTGGTCGATTCCAAGAGCGCGTCGGCGGGCGAGGTGCTGCAGGCGCTGGCGATTGGCGAGATGATCGAGGCCGGCCGGCCGTTTGAGGAGATCGTGCGGGAGGCCGACGCGCGTGCGGACCGGATGCACACGATGTTCGTGCTGGAGGATCTGGGCAATCTGATCCGCAACGGGCGCATCAGCAAGGTGGCCGGGCTGCTGGCCACGGCGCTCTCGCTGCGGCCGGTGATGCAGTCCAACGACGGGGAGATCGAGGCCTACCAGAAGGTGCGCGGCACGAAAAAGGCGCTGCACGTCATGGCGCAGGCCGTGGCGGAGCGCCTGGCCGGCCTGCCCCAGCAGTCGGTGCGCCTGGTGATGGCCTACTGCAACTGTCCGGAGCGCGCGGAGCAGTTCAGGCAGGATCTGCTCTCGGTCTGCCGTCAGCTGCGCGAGATCGTCGTGGTGCCCACGGGCGCGCTCTCGACGATGTACGCCAACGACGGCGGCGTGGTCATCGCGTTCTGACGCGGCATATCCTTACAGTGCGGCCCTCAACGGGCCGCACGTTTTGTTGTACGCGAAGTTTACATTGAAAAACGATGCCGCGTATGTTAAACTATGTAAAAAACCTGTGCGCGGGCGGTGTTCACATGAACGACAACGGCAAGCTGACGTACCTCCTCAAGCTGACGTTCGGCACGCTGCTGGTGACAGTCGGCGTCTATTTCTTCAAGTTTCCGAACCACTTCTCCACGGGCGGCGTCAGCGGCATCTCCGTCGTGCTGGGCGAGGTGTTGCCCCACATGACCCCCGGCGCGATCCAGCTGCTGCTCAACGCCGCGCTGCTGCTGATTGGCTTTCGTGCGATGGGCGGCCGCTTCGGCCTGGCCACCGCCTACGCCAGCCTGCTGATGTCGGGCGTCACGTTCGTGCTCGAGCGCGTCTATCCGATGCCCGCGCCGTTTACCAGCCAGCCGTTGCTCGAGCTCATCTTTGCGGTGATGCTGCCCGCGTTCGGCTCGGCGATCCTCTTCAACATGAACGCCTCGACCGGCGGCACGGACATCGTCGCCATGCTGCTCAAGAAGTACACGCGCATGGACATCGGGCGCGCGCTGCTGCTGACGGACGTGCTGGTGGTCGTCGCCTCCGCGGCGGTGTTCGGCATGGAGACGGGCCTGTTCTCCCTGCTGGGCCTGGGCATGAAGTCGCTGATGGTGGACAGCGTCATCGAAAACATCAACCTGTGCAAGTTCTTCACGATCATGACGGAGCATCCCGACCCGATCTGCCGCTTCATCGTCAACGAGCTCAACCGCGGCGCGACGACCTACGACGGCGAGGGCGCGTTCACGCACAAAAAGCGCAAGATCATCGTGACGGTCGTCACGCGCGGTCAGGCCATCCGCCTGCGCCAGCACGTCAAGGCCATCGATCCGCACGCGTTCATGCTCATCACCAACACGAGCGAGATCATCGGCAAGGGCTTTCGCGCCGAGAACTGACGAGCCATCCCAGCGCCTCCATGTCCGCCCAGATGGGCGCGTGGAGGCGCTTGTCTTTCTGGTAGACGTAGCGCACGGACGACCAGAGCGCCAGGCCGGGCGCGGGCGACGCCAGGCCCGACGGCCAGCATACCTGTCCCGCACCGTCCGCGTCCAGGCCGAAGTCCGCCTCCGAAAGCCCGCGCGGGAGCACGAGCGTCGTCAGCCGCGCGTGCGCCCGGTTGCCCAGAAACAGCGCAAACACGCCTGCCTCGGGATCGAGCGACAGGTGGTTGCCGGTAAAGCCGCTCAGCCCCAGCGCGCACGGGCCCATATAGGCGGGCACCTCCGAGAGGCGCTGCTGCGGGTGGCGCGAGAAGCACTGATAGCCCAGGTACTGCACGTGCGTGCCATCCGCATTGGGCCGGCCCGTGCGGTTAACGCCGATCTCCCGGACGACGGCGAGCGGCAGCACCTCACCCGAAAGCAGCGCCTGCGCCAGGCGCGTCATGTCGCCCAACGTGCTGAACAGCCCCGCATGCCCCGACAGATGGCGTCCGCCGTCCCCGAGCACGCGCGCCTTCGGATCGTGCGGCGTGCCTGGCGGCGCGTCCGTGCGCAGAACGGGCCGTCCGTCCGTCAGGCGGCACTCGTAGTTGTAGTTGGCGCAGTCGCCAAGCCGCTGCGGAGGAACGCGGCAGAACGTCTCCGTCATGCCGGCTGGGCGCAGCACCGCGCGCTGCACATACTCGTACAGCTCCATGTCCGCGCGCAACTCGACCAGATGGCCCAGCGCGAGCGCGTTCATGTCCGTGTAGAGCTTGACCGCGGGCGGTGCGGTCGGCGCGATGGCAAAGACGCGCGCAAGCGCCTCCGTGCGGTTGGCGGCCTCGTCCACGCGCGAGGGCGAGCGCAGGTAGGCGCGAAAGGAGAGCACGTCGCCGACCGTCACATCCCGCAGGCCGGGAAAGCGCGGGTCAGCCTCGCCGAAGCGCTCGTCCAGCGACAGGCGGCCGTCCTCCCGCAGGCGCAGCACGCACAGGCACGTGAACAGCTTGGTCAGCGACGCCAGGTCGTACAGCGTGCGCCCGGTCAACGGCCTGGCGGCAGGCGCAAAGCCGTCCGGGCCGAGCAGCACCTCCCGCGCGTTGCCGCACAGCGCATGGCGGCTGTCGCGCGCCGTGCCGTAGCACACGCCCAGGCCCGCCAGCATGCGGTTGCCGTGCACCAGGTAGTCCATGGAATCCAAGAGCTGTTCAAACGGCCGCATGATCCGACTCCTTTCGCGGGGTTTGGACCAATTATAGGCGAAAACTGCCGCGCTGGCAAGCGGCAGGCAGGAATCGGGCGCCCCGGGGGCGAATCCAAAGACGGATTTTTGAAGGCGGGAGGCCGAATACATGTTGGACGATCAGGCGATGGCTTATGTGGAATCGTGTCAGGAGGAGTTGGGCGCGCTGCTGTGGACGCTGTGCGGGATTCCCGCGCCCTCCGGCGGGGAGGAACGGCGCGCGGCGTTTATCGAGGGCTGGCTGCACGACACGGGCGCGCGCGGCGCGTTTACCGACGAGGCGGGCAACGTGATCCTGCCCCTGGGCGACGAGGGCGGCCCCGTGACGCTGCTCATGGCGCATACCGACACCGTATTTCCCGACCTGGAGCCGATGCCCCGGCGGGTGGAGGACGGCGTGATGTACTGCCCGGGCGTGGGCGACGACACGGCCAGCGTCGCCGTGCTGATGCTCGCCGCGCGCTACGCCGTGCAGCGGAACCTGCGCCCCGCGCAGGGCGCGCTGGTCTTTGCGTTCAACACGTGCGAGGAGGGCCTGGGCAACCTCAAGGGCTGCCGGGCGCTGATGGACCGCTACGGCGTGCGCACGCAGGCGGTCGTGTCGCTGGACTCGACGCTGGGCGGCATGTGCGACCGCTCGGTCGGCTCCGAGCGCTACCGGATCACCGTGCGCACCGAGGGCGGACACAGCTACGCGGCCTTCGGCAACCGGAACGCCATCCACGCGCTCAGCGAGCTGGTGTGCGCGCTGTACGCACAGCGCGTGCCGGAGGGCGGGCGCACGACGTACAATGTGGGCGTCATCGAGGGCGGCACGTCGGTCAATGCCATCGCGCAGGAGGCGTCGATGCTCTACGAATACCGCTCCGACGAGCGGCGCTGCCTGGAGGCGATGCGCGCGGCCCTGCGGGCGCGCGTGGAGGCGATGCGGGCGGACGGGCTGGACCTAACGGTCGAGCGGATCGGCGAGCGCCCCTGCATGGGCGAGGTCGACCCCGAGCGCCAGCGGACGCTCGTGCGGCGCTGCGCGGACGCAGTGGAGCGCGCCGCGGGGGAGCGGCCGCGGGCGTCGGCGGGCTCGACCGACTGCAACGTGCCGCTGTCGATGGGCATCCCGGCGGTGTGTATGGGCGCCTATGTGGGCGGCGGCGCGCATACGCGCGGGGAATGGGTGCGGCTGGACTCGCTGCCCCTGGGCCTGCGCGCCGCGCTGGATGTGGCGCTAGGCTTTCTGAACGGCGTGGAGGCCTGAGATGCAGAGGGACTTGACGAGCGGCAGCGTGACGGGCGCGATGCTGCGCTTTGCGCTGCCGATGATCCTGGGCAACCTGCTCCAGCAGCTGTACAACATCGCCGACACGATCGTCGTCGGGCGCGCGCTGGGCGCGGATGCGCTGGCGGCGGTCGGATCGGCCTACACGCTGATGACGTTCCTCACCTCCATCCTGCTGGGGCTGTGCCTGGGCAGCGGCGCCTTTTTCTCGATGTGCTTTGGCGCGCGCGATGAGGAGCGGCTGCGCGGGGGCGTCTTTGCGGCCTTCGTGCTGATCGGCGCGGCGGCGGTGCTCATCAACGCGGCGGTCTACGCGCTGACGGACCCAATCCTGCGCTTCCTGCGCACGCCGCAGGCGGTCTACGGCCTGATGCGCGACTATGTGACCGTGGTCTTTGCGGGCATCCTGGCCACGTTCCTGTACAACTTCTTCGCCTCGCTGCTGCGCGCGGCGGGCAACTCGACCGTGCCGCTGCTGTTTCTGGCCGTGTCGGCGCTGCTCAACGTGGGGCTGGACCTGCTGCTCGTACTGGTGATCCCCTGGGGCGTGCGCGGGGCGGCGCTGGCGACGGTGCTCGCCCAGTGGATCGCGGGCGCGGGCCTGACCGCCTATGCATTGGCGCGCTTTCCGGCGCTGCGCCCCGCGCGGCGGCACATGCGCCTGCGCCGGTCGGTCGTGCGGGACATCGTGCAGCTCTCCTCGCTCACCTGCGTGCAGCAGTCGGTCATGAACTTCGGCATCCTGATGGTGCAGGGGCTGGTCAACAGCTTCGGCCCGGCGGTGATGGCGGCGTTTGCGGCGGCGGTCAAGATCGACTCGTTCGTCTATATGCCGGTGCAGGACTTTGGCAACGCCTTTTCGACGTTCGTGGCGCAGAACTACGGCGCGGGGCGGACGGAGCGCATCCGGCGCGGCATCCGCAGCGCGGCGACGGCCGCGACGGCGTTCTGCCTCGTGGTCACGGCGCTGGTGTGCGCGTTTGCCGGGCCGCTGATGCGGATCTTCGTCGGCGCGGGCGAGGAGGAGATCGTCGCCATCGGCGTGGGCTACCTGCGCATCGAGGGCGCGTTCTACTGCGGCATCGGCTGGCTGTTCCTGCTCTACGGCCTGTACCGCGCGGTGAAGCGGCCGGGCATGTCGGTCGTGCTCACGGCGATCTCGCTGGGCACGCGCGTGGCGCTGGCCTATCTGCTCTCGGCGATCCCGGCCTTGGGCGTGGCGGGCATCTGGGCGGCGGTGCCCATCGGCTGGCTGCTGGCGGATGCGACGGGCGTGGGCTATTACCTGCGAAGGCGCGCGCGGCTCATCGGGCCGGACGCGGCGTGAAAGGGGCTGGACAAGGGGCCCCTGCGGGACTACAATTAAGAGCGCAAACAGATGCAAAGGAGGCATTTTCCATGTCGAAGATGGACCTGGTTCGCCAGGAGATGATGGCCGCGCTCAAGGCGCGCGACAAGGAGCGCAAGGAGGCGCTGTCGCTGCTGCTCTCGGCGCTCAAGGCGAAGTACATCGACAAGCGCGCGGACCTGACGCCCGAAGAGGAGGACGCCGTGGTGCTGCGCGAGATCAAGCAGGCGCAGGAGACGCTGGACACCGCGCCCGCGAACCGGGAGGACATTCAATCCGAGGCGCGCTTTCGCATCGAGGTGTACAGCGCGTTTGCACCCAGGCAGATGGATGAGGCCGAGATCCGCGCGGCCATCGACGGGGTGCTGCAGCAGCTTTGCATCGAGGCGCCCGGCCCCAAGGACAAGGGCCGCGTGATGAAGGCGCTGATGCCATTGGTGAAGGGCAAGGCCGACGGCGGGCTGGTCAACCGGCTGGTGGGCGAGCGCCTTGGGTAAGGCGGCGTTCAGGCGCGGGCTGGGCCACGGCGTGCCCATCGCGCTGGGCTATCTGTCGGTGGCCTTTGCGTTTGGCATCCAGGCGGCGGGCGGCGGGCTGACGCCGCTGCAGGCGGTGCTCATCTCCATGACCAACCTGACCTCCGCCGGGCAGGTGGCGGGCCTTTCGCTGATGGTGGCGGGCGCGCCGCTGTACGAAATGGCGCTCACGCAGCTGGTCATCAACCTGCGCTATGCGCTGATGTCGCTCTCGCTCTCGCAGCGGCTGGATGCGGGCATGACCACGCCGTGGCGCGCGCTGCTGGCGTTTGGCAACACCGACGAGATCTTCGCCGTCGCCTCCAGCCAGCCGGGCGAGATCGGCCGGGCCTATCTGACGGGCTTGATCTGCCTGCCCTATGTGGGCTGGGCCGGCGGCACGCTGCTGGGCGCGGCGGCGGGCGCGCTGCTGCCCGCGCTGCTCACCGATGCGCTGGGCATCGCCATCTACGGCATGTTCCTGGCGGTCATCCTGCCGCCTGCGCGCAGCCGGCGCAGCGTGCGCCTGGTCGTGGTCGCCGCGGCCGTGATGAGCTGCATCCTGCGCTATGCGCCGGCGTTTTCTTCGATCTCCGGGGGCTTTTCGATCATCCTGTGCGCGGTGTCGGCCGCGGCGCTGGGTGCGTGGCGCTTCCCGGTGCGGGAGGCGGAGTAGATGGACGCGAAGACGTATTGCCTGTACGTGCTGGTGATGGCGGGCGTCACTTATCTGATCCGCGCCATCCCGCTGACGCTGTTCCAGCGCAAGCTGCGCAGCCCGTTCATTCGCTCGTTTCTCTACTACGTGCCCTACGCGGTGCTGGGGGCGATGACGTTTCCGGATGTCTTCACCTCCGCAGGGGCGGCGGCGCCCTCGCTGCTGGGCACGGCGGCCGCGCTGCTGCTGGCCTGGCGCGGCAAGTCCATGGTGCTCGTGGCGCTGGGCGCGTGCGCGGCCGCGCTGTGCGCTTCACTGGTACTGATGCTGATCTGACGAAAGGAGAGGACTTCGATGGACATTCGGGAAAACATCACGGGGCTTGACCACGTGGGCCTGCCCACCAACGACATGGCAAAGACCAAGGCGTTTTACGAGCGACTGGGCTTTTCCGTGCTGCACGAGCGCGACAACGGCGGCACGCAGGTGGCGTTTCTGGGCCGGGACGGCTTCGTGATCGAGGCGTACGAGAACGGCCGGGCGACACTGCGCGCGGGCGCGGTGGACCACATCGCGCTGGCGGTGAAGGACATCGAGGCGGCGCACGCGGCGTGCGTGCAGATGGGCCTGCCCATGTATCAGGCGGAGATCCAGTTCCTGCCCTTCTGGGAGCGGGGCGTGCGCTTCTTCATCCTGCGCGGGCCCAACGAGGAGCGCGTGGAGCTGATCCAGCAGCTGTGAGGAGGGGATGGCAATGGATTTGACGCGCTTTGCCGAGCGCGCGGAGCCGCTGCGCATCCTGGGCGTGAAGGTCTCCCAGCACGGCGAGCTGCGCGCGCAGCAGCTCTGGGACGACGAGTGCCGGCGCAACGTCTACTCCGCCAGCAAGAGTTTCACCTCCTGCGCGGTGGGCATCGCCGAGCGCGAGGGCCTGCTCAGCCTGCAGGAGCGCCTGGTCGACGCCTTTGCCGATGACCTGCCCGCGCACCCGGACGAGCACCTGCAACAGGCGACTGTGCGCGACCTGCTGACGATGTGCCTGGGGCAGGCGCAGGGCAGCCTGATGGGCGCGCAGCGGCCGCTGTACGAGGAGGACGACTGGGCGCGCCTGGCGCTGGCCATCCCATTCACCGATGCGCCGGGCACGCGGTTTTGCTACAACAACGTCGGGCCGTATCTGGCGGGCCTGCTGGTGCAGCGCCGCTGCGGGTGCGACCTGGTCAGTTACCTGACGCCGCGCCTGTTCGCGCCGCTTGGCATCCGCCGCCCGATGTGGGAGACGGATCCGCTGGGCAACACGTTCGGCGCGGGCGGGCTGTTCCTGACGCTGTCGGAGCTGCACCGCTTTGGGCAGCTGTATCTGCAGGGCGGGCGGTGGAACGGCCGTCAGCTCGTGCCGGAGCGCTGGGTGATGGAGAGCACGCGCAAGCAGGTCGAAAACGACCGCGACGCCTACGGCTACGGCTACCTGTTCTGGGGCGGCGAGGCGGGCTCGTTCCGCGCGGACGGCAAGTACGGCCAGTTCTCCATCCTCATGCGGGACAAGGACGCGGTCGTCACCGTCGTGGCCGAGAGCCGCAGGGCGGGCGCGCTGCTGCACGTGATCTTCGACGAAATCTACCCGCAGCTGTGAGCGCGGGAAATGGCGACATACGAATGGAAAACCGCCCGCGACGGAGAAAGGCTCCGCGCGGGCGGTTGTTCTTTTGCGGCAATTGTTGTATAATATGGACAGAGGATGAAGACGAAACTTGGACATAAAGGGGGCGTTCGGATGGGCACTCACGTCATCACCATCGCGCGTGAATACGGCAGCGGCGGGCGGCGCATCGGCATGATGCTCGCGCGCGAGCTGGGCTACAACTACTACGACCGGGAGATCATGCAGCTGGCGTCCATCGACAGCGGCATCAGCGAGGCGCTGTTTGCACAGGCGGACGAGCGGACGAAGGGCTTTTCGCTCTTCCGGGCGATCCGCGCGATGAACGGCGGCGAGTTTGTGCCCTCGCCGCCCGATCGGGACGACTTCATCTCCGACGAGAACCTCTTCCGCTATCAGGCGCGCGTCATCCAGACGCTGTGCGACACGGAGGACTGCGTGATCGTCGGGCGCTGCGGCGACTACATCCTGCGCGAGCGGGAGAACGTGCTCAAGCTCTTCGTGCACGCGCCCATGGACGTGCGCATCGACGTCGTGCGCGATGTGGACGGCCTGAACGCATCGGAGGCCGAGCGCCGGATCAGGCGCATCGACAAGCGCCGCGCTGAATACTACCGCTGCTTCACCGGCCAGGACTGGCAGGACGCGCGCAACTACGATCTGTGCCTGAACACCGGGCGCATGAGCTGGGAGCAGTGCCGCGACCTGGTCAGGGCCTGCATGCGCATCCGCTTTGAGGACTTCGGCAACTGAGGAGGAAACGCATGGACATCCTGACGACGCCGCGCCTCGTGCTGCGGCCCTTCCGGCCGGAGGACGCGCCGGATCTGTACGCCTATGCCCGCGACCCGCGCGTCGGCCCCTGCGCAGGCTGGAAGCCGCACGCAGACGAGGCGGAATCGGCGCGCATCATCGCGCTGTTCGTCGAGGGCGGCGAGGTCTGGGCGCTGCAGGACCGTGCGACCGGCCGCGTGATCGGCTCGCTCGGGCTGGAGGAGGACGGGCGGCGCTCCAATCCGGCCGCGCGCTCGCTGGGCTACGTGCTCTCGCCGGCATGCTGGGGGCAGGGGCTGATGCCCGAGGCCGCGCGCGCCGCGCTGGCATACGGCTTTGAGCGCATGGGCCTGGAGCTCGTCTCGGTCTGCCATTACGACTTCAACGACCGCTCCCGGCGCGTGATCGAGAAGCTGGGCTTTCGCTACGAGGGCACGCTGCGGCGCGCGCACGTGCGCGTCTCGGACGGACGGGTGTGCGACGAGCTGTGCTATTCGATGACGAAGGAGGAGTACTTCGGCACCCTGGGGAAATAGCGCCGCAACAGACAAAAAACCGAACCCGGCATGCCGGGTCCGGCTTTCTTTGCGATGGGGAAATCAGGCGTTCAGGCCGACCTTCGCCTCGATGGCGTCCACCGCGCCCTGCAGCGCGGCGCCGTCCACGCGCTCGATGTGGCCCTCGTCGCACAGCCTGGCGGTCTGCGGGTCGATGGGCAGGCGCGCGAGCACCGGCAGGCCGAGCTTGGCGGCCTCCTCCTCGACATGGCTCTCGCCGAAGATGCTGAACTGCTTGCCGCAATCCGGGCACACGGCGTAGGACATGTTCTCCACGATGCCCAGCACCGGGATCTTCATCATGTTGGCCATGTGCACGGCCTTGCGCACGATCATGCCCACCAGATCCTGCGGCGTGGTGACCACGACGATGCCGTCCACCGGGATGGACTGGAACACCGTCAGCGGCACGTCGCCCGTTCCCGGCGGCATGTCGATGACCATCGCGTCGAGCTTGCCCCAGGCCACGTCCTCCCAGAACTGGGTGACCACGCCGGAGATCACCGGGCCGCGCCAGATGACGGGGGTGTCCTCCTCCTCCAGCAGCAGGTTGACGCTCATGAGCTTGATGTCGTTGTGCGTGCGCGCGGGCAGGATCTGCTCGCCGTCGCCCATGGCCTTCTGCTCCACGCCGAACATCTTGGGCACCGACGGGCCGGTGATGTCCGCGTCGAGGATGCCGACCTCGTAGCCCTTGCGCCGCAGCAGCACGGCCAGCTGCGCGCTGACCAGCGACTTGCCCACGCCGCCCTTGCCGCTGATGACGCCGATGACCTTGCGCACCTGCGGGGCCTTCTTGGGCTTTTCCTCTTTGTGCTGATTGGCGGGGTTCGAATGGCAGCCCGCGCAGGCGGGCAGCGTGCCGCACTGCGAGGGCTCGCAGCCCTGCCGCAGTTCTTCCTGATCGTTCATTATGCAAAAGCTCCTTTCGTCTGGACTGGAAGCGTCGCTTCTATATCATACCACGTTTGCAAAAAAAATCAACATGGGACTGCATGCCCGGCATGCAGCGGATGGAAAAATGGAGGAGGAATGCGCAAGTGAGTTTCTTGCTGCAAAATGCGCGCGCACTGGCGGCGGACTATGTGCGCCGCGCGGTGGAAGAGGGCGACCGCGTCGTCGACGCGACGATGGGCAACGGCCACGATACCGTCTTTCTGGCAAGGCTGGTAGGGGAGACGGGCTGCGTGACGGCCTTCGACGTGCAGGAGGAGGCCGTGCGCCGCACGCGCGAACTGCTTCGCAGCGAGGGACTACTCAGCCGGTGCGAGCTTTTGCGCGCGGGCCACGAGTGCATGGCGCAGCATGCCCGGCCCGGGCTGGCGGCGGTCATGTTCAACCTGGGCTGGCTGCCGGGCGGGGACAAGCGCGTCACCACGCGCACGCAGACGACGCTGTCGGCCCTTTTGCAGGCGCTGGAGCTCATCGCGCCCGGCGGCATCGTGACCGTGTGCGTCTACCCCGGCCACGAGGAGGGCGAGCGCGAGCGCGCGGCGCTTCTTCAGGCCGTTTCGGCGCTGGACGTGCGCCGGTTCAATGCGCTGCACCACCGCTTTGTCAACGCCTCGCAGGGCGCGCCGGAGCTGTATCTGATCCAGAAAAATCCGCCTCCCCAACAGGAAGGGGAAAAAAGGACGAAAACCTGATATTTTTTTCGCAAAAAGCAGGAAATAGGAAGGGCTTGTAGAATACATGAACTCGGACTAAAGTGGTACTTTTACCATTTTGACGCCGGGAAACCGGACAAAACACCCATTTTAAGACCCATTTACGGAGGCGATATCGGCATGAGCACCATCCAAGATCTGCAGCAGGTGCAGGCGCGGCGTCAGGAAATCCTGGACGGCGACGCGGCCCGCGTCGAAAAGCAGAAAAAGAGCGGCAAGCTGACCGCGCGCGAGCGCGTGGCCAAGCTGCTGGACGCCAAGAGCTTTGTCGAGCTGGACGTCCTCGTCTCGCACGACGGCAAGGCGGAGGGCGTCGTGACCGGCTACGGCACGGTCGAGGGGCGCCCGGTCTACGTCCTGTCGCAGGACTACACGGTGCTGGGCGGCAGCGTCGGGGAAAAGCACGCCCGTAAGATCGCGAAGGTCCTGGACCTGGCGCGCAAGACCGGCTCCCCCGTCGTACTGATGTGCGACAGCGCCGGCGCGCGCATTGACGAGGGCGCGATGGCGCTGGAGGCCTACGCCGACATCTTCGCGCGCATGGCGCGCATGTCCGGCGTGACGCCGATGATCGCCATGGTGCTGGGCCCGTGCGTGGGCGCGGCCGCGCTGATGAGCGAGATGAGCGACCTGACCGTGATGGTCAAGGGCGTGGGCGCGAAGCTGTGCGCCGGTCCGCAGGTCGTCTCTGCGGTCAACGGCGTGAACAAGACCGCCGAGGAGCTGGGCGGTGCGCAGGCCATGCTGCAGCAGGGCGGCGCGGACTTCGCGTGCGAGAGCGAGCAGGAGGCCTTTGAGACCGTTCGCAAGGCGCTTGCGCTGCTGCCCAGCAACAACATGGAGGATGCGCCCCTGGAGGCGGCCGAGGAGCTCAACCGCGCGTGCGTTGGGCTGGAGGCCGGCGTGGACGCCAAGACGCTGCTTGCGCAGCTGTGCGATGCGGGCAGCGTGCTGGAGCTGGGCGCGGGCTACACAAAGGCCGTGACGGCGCTGGCGCGCATGGGCGGCCGTGCGGTCGCCGTGGTGCATACCGGCGGCGGCGAGATCTGCGCCAAGCGCGCGCAGAAGATCGCGCGCTTCGTGCGCTTTGCCGACTGCTACAACCTGCCCGTCGTCACCCTGATTGACACGGAGGGCCTGTCCGTGCCCAAGGAGAACGTGCAGTCCTGGCAGCTCAAGGCCGCGGGCCAGATGCTCTTCGCCTATGCCGAGGCGACGACCGTCAAGCTCGCCGTGGTCACGGGCAAGGCGATCGGCGCAGCGTACGTCGCGCTGGGCGGACGCGCCAACGCGGACGTCGTGTACGCCTGGCCGGGCAGCGTCATCGCGCCGATGACCGGCGAGGCCGCTGCGACGGTGCTGTGCGGCGACGAGCTGCGCGCGTCCAAGGGCGATCCCAAGGAGGCGCGCGCCGAGATTGCGGCGCGCTATGAGGCCGAGGTCGCGGACGGCGTGAACGCCGCCATGAGCGGCTGCGTCGACGACGTCGTCGATCCCGCCCAGACCCGCAAGCTGCTCATCGCCTCTCTGGAGATGCTCGCCTCCAAGCGCGATTCCAATCCGCCCAAGAAGCACGGCAATATGCCGCTGTAAGGGCCTGGTGAAATAAAGGAGTAAGCAACATGACGACGATTCTTTACGGTCTGCAGGTCACGATCGTCGGCCTCGTGGTCGTCTTCGTGGGCCTCATCATCCTGATCGGCTGCATCAACCTCATGCAGCGGTGCATGGCCGAATTCGGAAAAAAAAAGATAGGAACGCCCAAGACGCAGCCTGAAGCGGCGTCCGCCCCTGCGGCAGCCGCGCCCGCCGTTCCCGCTGCGCAGGCGAATGATGGCGAGTTGATGGCCGTCATCACCGCCGCCGTGGCCGCCATGCTCTCTGAGGAGAAGGGCGCGCCGGTGGATGAATCCGGCTTCGTGGTGCGCGCCGTGCGGCGCGTGAGCAACGCCCCCGCCTGGAACCGCGCCGGCCGGGAGGAACAGGTCTACAGCCGTCTGTGAGACGAGCACATTGCCAATAACGTGTAAATAACGGAAGGGAGAAATCCATTTATGCGCAAGTTCATGATCACCGTCAACGGCAACTCCTACGAGGTCGACGTCGAAGAGATCGCGCCCGGTACCGCTCCTGCGCCCGCTCCCGCCCCGGCTCCCGCGCCCGTGGCGGCCCCCGCTGCCCCGGCTCCTGCGCCCAAGCCCGCGCCTGCTCCTGCGCCTGCCCCCGCGCCCAAGCCCGTGGCCGGCGGTGAGAAGATCTCCGCGCCGATGCCCGGCACGATCCTCGAGGTCAAGGTCAAGGCCGGCGACACGGTTGCCAAGGGCGCTGTGCTGTGCGTGCTTGAGGCCATGAAGATGGAAAACGAGATCATGGCGCCCCGCGATGCAAAGGTCGCTCAGGTCGTCGCCAGCAAGGGCGCGTCCGTCAACTCCGGCGACGTGCTGGTCGTACTCGAGTAAAAACCGCAAAGGGGTAAGCACTGTGAAAAAGTTCATGTATCTTTTGATCGCCATGGCGCTGTGCTGCGCGCTGTTCGCGCAACCCGCCCTGGCGCAGGAGGCGGCGCCGGCTACGACGGCGGACGAGCAGGCCGCGCCCGAGGCCGCCCCGGCGGAGAACGGACCGCTGGTCGGTGATGCTGGCGCGCTCGTGCCCGTCTATGTCGACGAGGCTGCGGAGGATCTGGGTGGCGATGTCGCCACTGCTGCCGCCGACTTCAGCATTGCCGACACGCTGATGGGACTGGTGCAGGATTCCGGCCTGTATGCGCTCTTCCAGGGCAATTGGAAGAACGCCGTCATGATCGGCATCTCGTGTGTGCTGCTGTATCTGGCCATCGTCAAGAAGTTTGAGCCGCTGCTGCTCATGCCCATCGCGTTCGGCATGCTGCTGACGAACCTGCCGCTGGGCGGCATCTTCGCCGAGCCGCAGACCGAGATCCTCGCCAACGCGGTATACCATGGCAAGGCGGGCGTGCCGATCTACAACGGCGACACGCTCATCGGCTATCAGTACGTCAAGCAGACCGGCGGTCTGCTCTACTACCTGTATCAGGGCGTCAAGCTGGGCATCTATCCGCCGCTCATCTTCCTGGGCGTGGGCGCGATGACCGACTTCGGCCCGCTGATTGCCAATCCCAAGAGCCTGCTGCTGGGCGCCGCCGCGCAGCTGGGCATCTTCGTGACGTTTATGATCGCGCTGCTGGTCGGCTTTACGCCCGCCGAGGCCAGCTCCATCGGCATCATCGGCGGCGCGGACGGACCGACCGCGCTGTATGTGACCACCAAGCTGGCGCCGAGCCTGCTGGGCCCGATCGCCGTGGCCGCGTATTCGTACATGGCGCTGGTGCCTGTCATCCAGCCGCCGATCATGAAGGCGCTGACGACCAAGGAGGAACGCGCCATCGTCATGGAGCAGCTGCGCCCGGTCTCCAAGACCGAGAAGATCATCTTCCCGATCGTGGTCACCATCGTGGTCTCCCTGCTGTTGCCCTCGGCCGCGCCGCTGATCGGCATGCTGATGCTGGGCAACCTGCTCAAGGAGTCCATGGTCGCCGATCGCCTGTCCAAGACGGCCCAGAACGAGCTGATGAACATCGTCACGATCTTCCTGGGCACGACGGTGGGCGCGACGGCCACGGCCGATACGTTCCTCACCCTGGAGACGATCAAGATCATCATCATGGGCGTGTTCGCGTTCGGCTGCGGCACGGCCGGCGGCGTGCTGCTGGCCAAGCTGATGAACAAGTTCAGCAAGACGAAGATCAACCCGCTGATCGGTTCGGCCGGCGTCTCCGCGGTCCCGATGGCCGCGCGCGTGTCGCAGGTCGTCGGCCAGCAGGAGAACCCGGGCAACTTCCTGCTCATGCACGCCATGGGCCCCAACGTCGCGGGCGTCATCGGCTCCGCGGTGGCGGCGGGCGTGTTCATCTCGATGTTTGCCAAGTAAGCGCCCTTTGAGCCCCGTGTGGGGCGGTACCAAGCGGTAAAGGAGGAATCATCATGGGCAAGGTGCTTATCACCGACACCATTTTGCGCGACGCGCACCAGTCCCAGGCCGCCACGCGCATGCGCACGGACGAGATGCTGCCCGTCGCGGACAAGCTGGACAAGGTCGGCTACTACTCCCTGGAGTGCTGGGGCGGCGCGACGTACGACGCCTGCATGCGCTTCCTGAACGAGGATCCGTGGGATCGCCTGCGCAAGCTGCGCAAGGCGATGCCCAACACCAAGCTGCAGATGCTGCTGCGCGGCCAGAACCTGCTGGGCTACAAGCACTACGCCGACGACATGGTCGACCTGTTCGTCAAGAAGGCCATCGAAAACGGCATCGACATCATCCGCACGTTCGACGCGCTCAACGACCTGCGCAACATGGAGCAGGCCGTGAAGGCGACGAAGAAGTATGGCGGCATCGCGGAGGTCGCCATCAGCTACACCATCAGCCCGGTGCATGACCGCGCGTACTTCGTGCAGCTGGCCAAGGACATCGAGGCCATGGGCGCGGACACCATCTGCATCAAGGACATGGCCAACCTGCTGCTGCCCTATGAGGCGTACGAGCTGGTCAAGGCGCTGAAGGCCAACACCAAGCTGCCTATCCACCTGCACACCCACAACACCGCCGGCACCGGCATGATGACCATCCTCAAGGCCATCGAGGCGGGCTGTGACATCGTCGACACGGCCCTCTCCCCGCTGGCCAGCGGCACCAGCCAGCCGGCCACCGAGTCGCTGTGCGCGGCGCTCAAGGGCACGGAGTACGATCCGCAGCTCAATGAGGAGCTCATGAACGACTGCGCGGTGCACTTCCGCTCCGTGGCGGACCGCCTGGAGAAGGACGGCTTCCTCGATCCGGGCAAGGTGCTGCGCGTGGACGCGAACACGCTCAAGTATCAGGTGCCGGGCGGCATGCTCTCCAACCTGATCGGCCAGCTCAAGCAGGCCAACGCGATGGACAAGTTCTACGACGTGCTGGCGGAGGTGCCGCGCGTGCGCGAGGACTTCGGCTATCCGCCGCTGGTCACCCCGACCAGCCAGATCGTCGGCACGCAGGCCGTCATGAACATCCTGGCCGGCGAGCGCTACAAGATGGTCACCAAGGAGTCCAAGGGCCTGCTGCGCGGCGAGTACGGCCGCCTGCCTGCCAAGGTGAACGAAGAGGTGCGCCGCAAGTGCATCGGCGACGACAAGGTCATCACCTGCCGTCCCGCCGACAACATCGCCCCCGAGCTGGAGAAGTACCGCGAGGAGGTCCGCGAGTACTACGAACAGGAGGAGGACGTCCTGTCCATGGCGATGTTCCCGCAGGTCGCGCCCAAGTTCTTCAAGTACCGCCAGGCGCAGAAGTACAAGGTGGACTCGACCATGCTCAACCCCGAGGACAAGACCATGCCCGTGTAAGGCGCAGATGTCGCCCGTCTCTTCGGATGAAGGGACGGGCGCTTTTTGCTCCCTCCGGTAGCGGAATTCAGGCTTTCGGCTTGACAGATTGCCTTGATTTGTCTATGATGATAGACGTCCCGCGCTGCAACCCGCAAACGGGTGTGGACGCAAGGGGACGCGCTGCTTTCTCCCCTCAGAACGTCGGGTATCCCTGTGAACTTGAACGGAGGCAAAAACACATGCATGGCGAATCGCATCGTATTTCCGTCGCGTCGCTCACGACGGCCGCGCTGCTCGTGGCGCTGTTGCTGCTGCTCAGCTATACGCCGCTGGGCTTCATTCCGGTCGGCACGATCTCCGTCACCATCGTCCATCTGCCCGTGCTCATCGGCCTGATGACGTGCGGGCTGCCCACGGGCCTGCTGCTGGGCGCACTGTTCGGCTGCGTCAGCCTGTTCCGTGCGGTGACGTCGCCGTCCGGCATCTTCGACCCGTTTTTCTGGAACCCCCTGGTCTCCGTGTTCCCACGAGTGATCATTCCGCTGGCAGCATGGGGCGTCTACCGCGGCGCGTTGCGCCTGCTGGGCGCACGCAAGGGCGCGGCGCATGCCGCTGTTGCCGCGGGCGCGCTATGTGGCTCGCTGGTCAACACGGTGGGCGTGCTGGGCATGATCTACGTCTCCTGCCTGCTGGGCTGGGCGGGCGATCACGGCATGGATCCTACGGTGGCCGGGCCGCTGCTGTGCACCGTCGCGCTGACGAACGGCACGGCGGAGGCGATTGCCTCCACGCTGCTCACGCCGCCGGTCGTGCTGGCCGTGCGCAGAGCCCTGCGCCGCGGCGTGGCGCGCTGACCGCCATCGATAACGGAGGATGAAAGCATGATCCTGACGCTGGACATCGGCAACACGAACATCAAGGCCGCGCTCTTCGACGAGGGGGAGATGCGCGGCTCCTGGCGCATCTCGACCAATCACATGTACACCGCGGACGAATACGGGCTCATGCTCGAGGGGCTGATGCGCCACGACGGCTTTGCCCTCTCGGATGTGACGGGCATCATGATCTCCTCCGTGGTGCCGACGGTCAACTTCACCATCGAGCACATGTGCCGCAGCTACATCGGCGTGGAGCCGCGGTTTCTTGTGCCCGGCGTGAAGACGGGGCTGAACATCCGCTATGAAAACCCGCGCGAGCTGGGCAGCGACCGCATCGCCAACGCGGTGGCGGCGGCGGAGATCTACGGCGGGCCGTGCATCGTCATCGACTTCGGCTCGGCGACGAACTACGGCGCCATCTCGGAGAAGGGCGAGTTCCTGGGCGGCGCGATCGCTCCGGGCATCAAGATGTCCGCCGAGGCGCTCTACACCGGCACGGCCAAGCTGCCGCGCATCGAACTGGTCTGCCCGCCGAGCATCATCGCGCGCACGACCGTCACGAACATCCAGGCGGGCGTCATCCATGGCTACGTCGGCTCCGTGGAGCACATCGTGCGCACGATGCGCCGGGAGATGGGCTGCCCGCAGGCGCGTGTCATTGCCACCGGCGGCATGGCGCGCATCGTGGCCGCTGAGTCGGACGTGATCGACATCATCGACGCGACGCTCACGCTCAAGGGCATCTATCGCATTTACATGCGCAATCAGGCACAGTAACAAGGGGGAAGAGGACGGATGAGACAGGTGAAGATCGGCTTCCTGGGCTTTGGCAACATCGGCGAGGGCGTGTGGCGGCTGCTGGAGGAGATGCGCGAAGAGACGGCTCGACGCGAAGGACTCTCCTTTGAGGTGTGCCGTGCGCTCGTGCGCGATGTGCGCAAGCAGCGTGGGGTAGAGGTGCCGCAGGGCGTGCTGACCGACCGGCCCGAGGATGTGCTGGACGATCCGGATGTGCAGATCGTCCTGGAGTTCATGGGCGGCGAGCAGCCCGCGGCCGATTACATCGAGCGCGCGCTGCTGGCGGGCAAGTCGGTCGTCACCGCCAACAAGATGGCGCTGTCGACCCACTGGGCGCGGCTGAACGCGGCGGCGCAGCGCGGCGGCGCCGGGCTGTACTTCGAGGCCAGCGTCTGCGGCGCGATCCCGGTGATCCGCGCGATGACGGACTCGCTGCAGGCCAACCGCGTCGAGCGGCTCATGGGCATCATCAACGGCACGACCAACTACATCCTCACCCGCATGACGCGCGAGGGCAGCCGCTTTGAGGACGTGCTGCAGGATGCGCAGCGCCTGGGTCTGGCCGAGCCCGACCCGACTGCCGACGTCGAGGGCTACGACGCCGCCTACAAGCTGTCCATCCTCGCCTCGCTCGCGTTCTATACGCACGTGCCGGTCGAGGCGGTCTACCGCGAAGGCATCACCCGCGTGTCGCCCATCGACATCGCCTGCGGGCAGGAGATGGGCCTCACGCTCAAGCTGTTGGCCGTCGCCAAGCGCAACGGCGACGCCGTCGAGGCGCGCGTACACCCGACGTTTGTGCCCTCCACGCATCCGCTGGCGAACGTGTCGGATGCGTTCAATGCGGTGTTCCTGCGCGGGCACGCATGCGGCGAGCTGATGTTCTACGGGCGCGGTGCGGGCGACATGCCGACCGCAAGCGCCCTCGTGTCCGATCTCATCAAGGCCGCGAGCGCACAGCGCCATGCGCTGCCGGCGTTCTTTGATGCGGAGGACGGCACGCGCATCGAGCAGGACTGGTCCAGCGTCTACTTCATCCGTACGCGCGCGACGGACAAGCCCGGCGTGCTCGCGCATGTGGCCGGCTGCATGGCCGGGCACGGCGTGGGCATCGCCTCCATGGTGCAAAAGGGCGCGCCTGATGCAGACGGGCGCGTGCAGATCGTGTTCGTGACGCACCGCGCGCACGAGCAGGCGGTCATGGCCGCCTTGGAAGAAGTGAACCGCTCCGGACGTACGCGCGTGGAGAGCGTCATTCGCGTGGAAGGGCTCGAGTGAGCGATCACCGAGAACGCCAAAAAGCGGGGTTTCGATTCAATCGAAACCCCGCTTTTGATTTTGCCGTCAGGCGGCCCTACGGCGGCGCGGCCTGCCCGATGCGCTCCGGGCGGACGCCTCTTCCGCCTCCCAACGATCGAGCGCGCGCTGCTGCGCCTGGTCGACGCGGTCGGAATCGACCACGGCGTAGAGGATGAGGCTCAGGATGAGGATGGCGGGAAACAGGGCGATAAAGGACGGCATGTACATTCCTCCTCAGACCGTTGCACGGCAAAACGCGTGTGCAGGTCTTATTTTTGAAGCATGCGGACAGTATAACACTTGATTTTTAAGAAGTCAAGGATTAAAATTCTTAAAAATTAAGAATTCTCCTTGAAGAACAGGCCGGAATCATGTATAATCCATGTCAGGAGGTGGGATCATGACCGGTCAGGAACTGGCCTTGCGGCTGCGCCAGGCGCGAAACGCCGTGGGGCTGACGCAGGCGCAGGCCGCCCGGGCCATCGGCCGGCCGCCGCAGACGCTCGGCGGCTGGGAGAACGCCCGCTCCCAGCCGGACGTCGGCGCGCTGACGGCGCTGATGCGCCTGTACCGCGTGAATGCAGCCGCCTTTCTGGGCCTGGAGGCCGAGACGTTCACGTTGGCCGAGGTACGCATGTTGCAGCGCTACCGTGCGTTGGATGAGCATGGACGGCGCATGGCCGACTTGACGCTGGAGGAGGAGACGCGCCGCCTGCGCGAGGAGACGGCCCGCGCCGCCCGGCGCGCACAGTCCGCCCGCCCGGCGCGCGCCCCGCAGGCGGAGATCGAGGCGCAGAATCTGCTCGCCTTCCGCGTGAGCGACCAGCCGGCGGCGGCGGGCACGGGCGTCTACCTGGGGCCGGAGTGCTTCCACACCGTCTACGTCAACGCGCAGGCGCTGCCGCGCGGCGCAGCCTTCGGCGTGCCGGTGCGCGGGGACAGCATGGAGCCGGTCTATCACGACGGCGATATTCTCGTCGTCTCCGGCGAGCAGCCGCGCTGCGGCGAGGTCGGCGTCTTCACGCTCGACGGCAGCGGCTACGTCAAAAAGCTGGGCGAAGGCGTGCTGCTCTCGCTCAACCCCGCCTATGCGCCCATCCCCATGGACGAGAGCATCCGATGCAATGGCAAGGTCATCGGCGTGCTGTCGCCCCGGGATGTGGACGCGGAATGAACTGCCCGGGAGGGCCGCGTGTGGCGGCCCTCTTTCTTGCGCAGAGGTTGACACATTTACGCCAAACTCTTGACGTAAAACCGTCCGCTTCTCGCCGAAAAGGCAACATATTGCGCTGGTATAATGACCCTGACAATGGACTGGGAGGGATTGACTTGATCGAGGTTTCACATCTGACCAAGCGCTATGGGCAGCATGTGGCCGTGGAGGATCTGTCGTTTTGCATCGAGCCGGGGAAGATCTACGGATTCCTCGGCCCCAACGGCGCGGGCAAATCCACCACCATGAACATCATGACCGGCTGCCTGGCTGCGACGTCCGGAACGGTGACGATCGACGGCCACGACATCTTCGAGGAGCCCATGGAGGCCAAGCGCTGCCTGGGATACCTGCCCGAGCAGCCGCCCGTCTACGGCGACATGACCGTGCGGGATTACCTGTGCTTTGTCGCCGAGGCCAAGCGCATTCCGGCGCGCGAGCGCAAGGCGCGCGTCGAGGCGGCGATGGAGCGCACGGCCATCGCGGATGTCGCCCCGCGCCTCATCCGCAACCTCTCCAAGGGCTACCGGCAGCGGGTCGGCCTGGCGCAGGCCATTCTGGGCGAGCCGAAGTTCATCGTGCTCGACGAGCCGACCGTCGGTCTGGACCCGAAGCAGATCATTGAGATCCGCGATCTGATCAAGTCCCTCGGCCGTGAGCACACCGTGCTGCTCTCCAGCCACATCATGCAGGAGATCAGCGCCGTGTGCGATGACATCCTGATCATCTCCCATGGACGCCTGGTCGCCAGCGGCACGCCGCAGGAGCTGGAGCAGCGCGCGCTGCACGGCCGTGCGCTGGCGCTCACCGTGCGCGGCGAAAGGGCGGCGGTTGAGAAGGCGCTGGCGGGCGCCGGCGTGCGCGTGGAGCGCGCGGAGCCTTCGCGCACGGAGCCGGGCTGCCTGGAGCTGGCGCTGGAATGGACGGGCGACGCGGATCCGCGCGAGGCGGTCTTCTATGCGCTGGCGGAGGCCAGGCTGCCGATCCTTTCGATGTCGGCGGAGCGCATGACGCTGGAGGAGGTCTTCCTGCAGATGACGCAGGACGCCCCGGAGACGGAGCAGGACGCCCCGGAGACGGAGCAGGATGCGCCCGAAGGCGCGCAGCAGGAAGCGGAGGAAAGGGAGGCGCAGGACGATGGGCGCGATCTATAAGCGCGAGCTCAAGGCCTATTTCACCGGCATGATCGGCTATGCGTTCATCGCGGCGGTGTTGCTGTTCATCGGTATCTACACGACGGCGTACAACCTCAAGTACATGTATCCGATGTTCGAATACGTCATCGACAGCTCGACGATCCTGTACGTCATCGTCGTGCCGATCCTGACGATGCGCGTGCTGGCCGAAGAGCGCCGGCAGAAGACCGACCAGCTGATCTACTCGCTGCCGCTGCGCCTGACGGATGTGGTGCTGGGCAAGTATCTGGCGATGGTGACGCTGCTGGCCATCCCGATGGCGGTGGTGTCGCTCTATCCGCTGATGCTCTCGCGCTACGGCGCGCTGTCCCTGGGCACGGCCTACAGTGCCATCGCGGGTTTCTTCCTGCTGGGCTGCTGCCTGATCGCGATCGGCCTGTTCATGTCCTCGGTGACAGACAGTCAGCTGGTCGCGGCGGTCGCGAGCTTTGCGGCGCTGATCCTGTGCTTTCTGATGAGCGGCATCACGCAGCTGCTGACGACCACGGCTGTCGCCTCGCTGGTGGCGCTGACGGTCGTATCGCTGGCGGTGGGGTTGGCGGTGCGCCTGATGACGGGCAGCCTGTCCACTGCGCTGCTGGCCGGCCTGCTGTGCGAGGTGCCGCTCGTGGGCGTGTACATGGTCAGGCCTGCTGTGCTCGAGGGCGCGTTCGCGCAGATCCTGGGCGCGCTGGCGGTGTTCGACCAGCTGAGCAATTTCCTGAACGGCGTGTTCGACCTCACGGCCGTCGTCTACTTTGTGTCCGTGACCGTGCTCTTCCTCTTCTTTAGCGTGCAGTCCGTTGAGAAGAGGCGTTGGAGCTGAGGAAGGGGGAGACGAACGTGAAGGAGCAACAGAAAAAGCGGGCGCATTCCGCCCGCAAGAAGGGCCTTTGGAAGACGCGTGCGTTCCGCAGCGGCGGATACAGCGTGGTCGTGTCCGTCGTCGTGACGGCGGTGGTCGTGGCGCTCAACCTGTTTGTGCGCCAGATCCCGGCTACGTATACCAAGATCGACATGACGGAGGAGGGCCTCTACTCGCTGGGCGAGCAGACCGAGTCCATCGTCGGCGCGCTCGACACGGACGTCACGCTCACCCTTGTGGCGCAGAGTGGCGGCGAGGACAGCCTCATCCTGGAGACGCTCGAGCGCTATGCCGCGCTGAGCGACCACGTGAAGGTGGAGACGCTCGATCCGGTGCTCTACCCCTCGCGCCTGGAGGCCTACGGAAGCGCAATTACGAACGCCAACAGCGTCGTCGTTCAGAGCGAGAAGCGCTCCACCGTCGTGGACTACAACGAGCTGTACGTGACCGACTATTCCTCCTATTATTATACCGGCAGCTATGACGTCTCCTTTGACGCGGAGAACGCGCTGACGACCGCCATCGACTATGTCGTGAGCGACGACCTGCCCGTCGTCTACGTGTTGACCGGCCACGGCGAGCCGGAGATGGAGGACTGGCTCTCGGAGGCGATCGAGGGCGAGAATGTCGAGCTGGAGGAGCTGAACCTGCTTGCCCAGGAGGCTGTGCCCGAGGATGCGGACTGCCTGCTCCTTTATGCGCCCGCATCGGACCTGAGCGGGGACGAGGCCGACCGCATCATCGATTACATGGAGGGGGGCGGCAGGCTGCTGCTCATCACGGACTACGCGTCCGCCTCGCTGCCCAACCTCGCGCGCGTGACCGAGAACTATGGCCTGACCGCGCAGACGGGCATGGTCTTTGAATCGGACATGAACTACTGCCTGGGCGGCTATCCGCACTACCTGCTACCCGAGATCGAGAGCCACGAGATCACCGACCCGCTCACCGAGGCGCGGCTGTATGCGCTCATGCCCATGGCGCACGGCATCGCGCGCCTGGAGGCCTACCGCAGCTCGCTGGAGATCTCCGATCTGCTGACGACGACCGACGGCGCCTACGCCAAGGCCGATCCCTACAGCGCCACGACGCTCGAGCGCGAGGATGGCGACGCCTCCGGCCCGTTCAGCGTGGGCGTGGCCGTCACGGAGGATGTTGCGGACGGCCAGACGCGCATGGTTTGGTTCTCCGCCTCGCAGATGCTCATGCAGGACGTGAACGCCATGGTCGGCGGCGGCAACCAGGACCTGTTCCTCAACGCGCTGAACTGGATGTGCGAGCGGGAGAACAACATCTCCATCCGCTCCAAGAGCCTGATGGCGCAGTATCTGACCATCCCCAGCGGAGAGGCAAGTCTGCTCAGCGCGTGTATCGCCGTCGTGCTGCCCCTGGCGGTGCTGGCGATCGGCGTGATCGTATGCGTGCGCAGGAGGAAGAGATAAATGAGCAAGGGAAAACGGCTGATTGCGCTCTGCCTGCTGCTGGCCGTCCTGTCCGCAGGCAGCGTGGCGCTCTCGCGCTATAACGAAGAGCAGGAGTCGGCGCAGGACGCCGGGGCAGAGGCCGACGAGACCGTCGTCGAGCTGGAGGATATCCAGCGCATCGACGTCGCGTTCGAGGGAGAGCGCGTCTCCATGCAGCGCGACGGCGACGCGTGGATCGACGTGGACGATCCGGCATTTCCGCTGGACGCCACCTATCCCGAACAGATGGCCTCCGCGCTCGCGCAGGTCACCTCCACGCGCAGCGTGACGGGCGACCTGGCCGAGTACGGCCTGGACGAGCCGCAGCTGACCATCTCCGTGACCGACGCGGCAGGCGAGGTGACGACGTTGCTTGTCGGCGACAGGAACGGCGTGACGGGCCTGTACTACGCGCGGCTCGACGGCAGCGAGACGGTGTATACCATCGCCTCGTCGGAGGTGTCGCCCTTCATGCGCACCCGCTATGAGATGATCGAGACCGAGGCGTTCCCCACCGTCGCCACGGACAGCGTCACGCGCGTAACGCTCACGGCCGGGGAAGCGCAGCGCACGCTGGTGCACCGGGCGGACGGATGGCCGCAGGCGTATTCGGCATCCTTTACGTGGTTTGAGCCCACGGAAGCGGGCGGGCTTTCCGTCGTGGACGCGGACGGGGCGGAGTCCTGGTTGGGTAGCGCGCTGAATGTGACTTACCTGGGCACCGTCGCCTACGATGCGACGGATGCGGATGTGGCGGCCTGCGGGCTGGATGCGCCCGCCGTGACGCTCGAAATCGCCTATGCGCACAGCGCGCAGGTCGAGCTGGACGCCCTGGAGGCCCTCCAGGCGCGCGCGCTGCTGGAGCTGACGCCGCTGCGCCGTAGCGGCCTGCTGGACGATTGGACGATCGAAGAGCACCTGGACGCGGCGGAGCGGATCGAGCGCCTCTGGTCCGGCACGGACGACGGCGCGCGCACGTACGACGTGTCGCGCACGGAGTACCTGACGGTGTGGATCAGCGAGCCGGACGCGGACGGCGTGCGCTACATGCGCCACAGCGCGTCGGAGCGCATCTTTACCGTGGCGGAGAGCTACGCGCTCACGCTGGCCAGCCTGACGGACCTGGATCTGACGGAGACCGCCGTCTGCCAGGTCGAGATGGACCGCGTGAACCGCCTGACGATTGCCGCGGAGGGCGTGACCAAGGTGATCGACGTGGACCGCGCGCCGGTGCTGGGCGACGACGGCTTCTACGACGCGCACACCGCCTACCGGCTGAATGGCGAGGAGATCGAAAGCGGCCAGTTCACCGGCTTCATGATGCTGCTCAACCAGCTGAACGCCGAGGCCTATACCGACTCGCAGGATGTGGGCAACGTATGCATGACCGTCATCCTCGAGCAGCAGCGCGCGTCGCATCCGAGCATGACGCTCACGATCTATGACTACGACGCCAACTTCTACTGCGCCTCGTTTGCCGGCCGGAGCGACATGCTCGTCAGCAAGCGCGACGTGGAGACGTTGCTGGACCGGTTCGAGCAGATCGGCGCGACTGAGACGGCTGAGACCGCCGATACGGCCGATACGGCTGATACGGACACCGCACCGTGATGTGAAAGGCCCAAAAGCGGCAGCCCCTCATGGGGCTGCCGCTTTGTATTGTGGCCGGCTCACAGGCCCGCGGGGGCGTTCCACTGCTGCGCGGGCATGGAGAGAATCGTCTGAATCAGCCGGCGCAGCGGGTCGGTTTCGCGTTGGCGCAGCCACACAAGGCCGACGCGGATGGGCGGGTCCAGCGCCAGGGGTACGTAGCGCACGGGCGCGCCGACGGGCAGCGGGCAGGGGAAGAACGACACGCCGCGGTCGGGACGCAGATAGGCGATGGCCTGGGCGAACGAATCGTACGTCTGTATATCGGTGCGTGCGCCGGAGCGCGCGATGCGGTCACAGATGCTGGCCAGGAAGGCCGTCCGGTCCTCGTAGAGCAGGAGGCGCTCGCCGTCCAGATCCCCGCAGGTGAGGATGGAGCCCGTGTGCGGATGCTCCGCGTGCATGCAGGCATAGGCGCCGCTGAGGAACAGAAAGCGCCGCTCCATGCTCTGCAGGGATACCTCGGGCAGATCGATGTCCGAGATCATCAGATCCACGGCGCCCTCGCGCAGCTGCTCCGCATGCGCGGGCGGAGCGAACAGCTCCCGGGACTCGATGCGGACCGACGGATCCAGCGCCTCCGCCTGGCGCACGATCTCAAAGAGCGCGTCCTCGTTTGCGCGCAGCATAAACTGCGGGCAGCCCAACACCAACGCCGTCTCTCCGCCGGTGAGCGCGGCTATGCGCTGGCGCGCCCCGCGAAAGGCCTCGTCAAGGCGTTGCGCGTGCGGCAGGAACGCCTTGCCGGCCGCCGTAAGGGCGCACGGCTGCGGCGGGCGGCAGAACAGCCGGACGTTCAACTCCTTCTCCAACGAGCGGATCTGATAGCTGACCGCGGGTTGCGAGATGTACAGCGCCTGCGCCGCCGATGAAAAGCTGTTCAGGCGCGCGACCGCCAGGAAACAGTCGATCTGTCTTTCGTTCAAGGGACTTCCTTCTTTATTGTATCCTTAGGATACGATAAAAACCTTTTATTAGTCAATCCAAATTTTCAATTTTGCCTTTTGAACCAGATGTGTTATAATTTTAACGCAAAAACATGGAAGGAGCGATTACCCATGAAAAAGATGCTTGCTTTTGCGCTGACGGTCGCGATGCTGCTGTGCGCGACGGCGGCCCTGGCCGAGGAAGTGGATACCTACACCTCCGCTTCGGCGACCAAGACGCTGCTGTCCGGCGACGCGCTGGCGGAGGCTGCGGCCCTGCTGAGCGAGAACGACTCTGACCTGGCGACGCTGGCCCAGACGCAGGAAGAGGGCTATGTCGCGCCGACGGCGGCCATGGCGCAGATCATGAGCGTGAATCCCGACGGCTCGGTGGGCCTGTCCACGATCTCCGAGTGGCGCTATGACGCGTCCGAAGAGGGCGCGGATCAGGTGACGGTCGAGCTGACGTACGGCCAGAACGCGCTGAATCTGAGCGAGGAGGGCGCGCGCGGCACGCTGCTGGTGCGCCTGGACGGCGTGAGCTACCTGGTGCACTTGGACGTGGTTTCCAGCGACGAGCAGGTGTACACCGACGAGGCCTACGAGGCGGGCGAGTTTGACGCGCACTACTCCGGCGCGGCGAACCGGCTGAGCTCCTACACGATCGTCAGCGACGTGCTGTCCATCGAGACCACGACCATGCTGATGTTCTGATCAAACCCTTCCTTCGCCGCCGTGGCGTCCGGGTGACGCTGCGGCGGCCTTTTTGTCTTTTGCACTTTGCACTTGAACGAAACGCCGGCGCAGGATACAATAGATATAACCACATCTCTCGAAAAGGGAGGGAAGCGCATGAATCAACCCACGCCCAGGCGTCCGCGGCAACAGGACACAGAACACCGGCGCAGGCGGCCTCAGCCCTGGTGGACGCGCGTGCAGACGGCCCTGGTAGGCTGGTGCCGGCGCATGGCCGACTGGATTCGCCGCACGTCCCGGCTGGTCCAGGAGGGCAGCCCGGCCGAGTACGTGGCGCAGCGGCTGGACGCCTTCACCGTTGAGGGCGAACAGGCGCGCCGCGCCCGCCGGCAGCAGACCCTGGCGCGCGTGACGGCGCACGTGGAGGCGCACATCATGAAGATCAAGATCGTGCTGTCCAGCCTGCTGCTGGCCCTCTCGTGCGTCGCCTGCGCTGCCAGCCCCAGCGTCTTTACCGCGCTCGCGGGCGCTGCGATGGGCTTTTCCTGGCTGGGCGACGCGCTGCTCATGCAGTATCCGCCGGTCGCACGGCGGCTGCGGCAGTACTTCCTGTGGGGCATGGCCGCCTTCTTCTGCGCGCAGGCATGCTACACGCGGCTGTTCCTGCGCCTGGGCGAGGCGCTGGGCACGCAGAGCCTGCTGGTGGTCTACGGGTTCATTGCGGTGTTCGTGGCGGCCGGCGTGGCCGCCTGGGTGCGGACCATGGCGTTCAACCGCGCGCAGATGCTGGTGCTGCGCATCGGCGCGCTGCTGTATGCGGTGATCGTCAGCCTGATGGCCGCCAGCGCCTGCGCGCTGTTCGTGGCCAGGCCCTGGCCGGGGCTGCTGATGCTCGTGGGCGGGCTGATGTTCTACGTGAGCGATCTGCTCATCGCGCTGAGCAACTTCGGCTCGCTGCACCTGCGCCACCGGGACATCGCGATCTGGGCGCTCTACGCGCCGGCGCAGGCGCTGCTGCTCACGGGCGTGTGGGCGCTGAGCGCGGGCCTGTGACGCCGCCGTTTTCGCGCTTTTGCTTGCAATTCCCGCCCAAATCGGCTAAGATAATGGATTGAACCCCCGCGCATTTCGCGCGGTCGCATGAAACGCGCGGCAAGCCCGCGCACGGAGGAATCGCATTTGGACAGGCTTTCCCATATCCGCAATTTCTGCATCATCGCCCACATCGACCATGGCAAGTCCACGCTCGCC
>MHCFR05601__coassemble_607_pt1 | contig 124180 bp, 108 predicted proteins | sample MHCFR05601__metabat2_low_PE_030 | metagenome-assembled genome bin MHCFR05601
ATCAACGAGGGCGTCATCGTGCTGGCCGCGACCAACCGACGCGACATCCTTGACCCGGCGCTGCTGCGCCCCGGCCGCTTTGACCGGCAGATCACCGTCAACTACCCGGACGTGAAGGGCCGCGAGGCCGTGCTCAAGGTGCACTCGCGCGGCAAGCCCCTGGCGGACGACGTGGACCTGTCCGTTCTGGCCAAGCGCACGCCGTTCTTCACGGGCGCGGATCTGGAGAACATCATGAACGAGGCCGCCATCCTGTGCGCGCGCGACGGCGGCACCGTCATCACCATGAAAAACCTGCAGGACGCCGTGGAGCGCGTGCAGATGGGACCGGAGAAGAAGAGCCACGTCGTCACCGAAAAGGACAAGCGGCTCGTGGCCTATCACGAGGCCGGCCATGCGATTGTCGGCGCCAAGCTCGAGTACTGCGACGACGTGCACCTGGTGACCATCGTGCCGCGCGGCAACGGCGCTGGCGGCTATACGCTGTCTTTGCCCGTGGAGGAGCGTGACTTCTCCACCAAGAACGCGCTGACCGACTTTGTGACCATGGCGCTGGGCGGCTATGCGGCCGAAAAGCTCGTCATCGGCGACGTGTCCAACGGCGCGACGAGCGACCTGAAGCGCTCTACCGAGATCTGCCGCGCGATGGTGACGCAGTACGGCATGAGCGACAGGCTCGGCCCGATCTACCTGGGCGGCGAGCAGGAGGTCTTCCTCGCGCGCGACATGAGCCAGCAGACGCGCAACTACTCCGACGAGCTGGCCGCGCTGGTCGACGACGAGATCCGCGAACAGCTGCACTCGGCCTATGAGCGCGCGTTCGCCATTCTCCAGCAGAACCTGCCCAAGCTGCACGGCCTGGCCGCGCTGCTCATCGAGAAGGAGACCGTCGGCAAGGCCGAGTTTGACGCCTTCATGAACGAGGACGACGCGCCCCGGGCGTAAAGGCCAGAAAACGAAAGAAGGAAATATCCCATGCGGTTTTCGGACAAGCTGGATGCCTATGAAAAGAGCATCTTCTCCCTCCTGGCGGAGGAAAAGGCGGCGCTTGCCGCCTCGGGGGCGGACGTGATCGACCTGTCGATCGGCACCCCCGACCTGCCGCCCGCGCCGCACGTCATGCAGGCGCTCTGCGAAGCGGCGCTTCGGCCTGAAAACTACATCTATGCGGTGAAGGACCGTCCGCAGCTGCTTCAGGCGGCTGCGGACTGGTACCTGCGCCGCTTTTCCGTCCGCCTGGACCCGCAGACGCAGATCATCTCGCTGCTGGGCTCGCAGGATGGACTGGCGCACATCGCGCAGGCGCTGCTCGATCCGGGCGACACGGTGCTCGTGCCCGATCCCTGCTATCCGATCTTCGCGATCGGGCCCGCGCTTTGCGGCATGCAGGTGGAGCGGCTGCCGCAGCTGCCCCAAAACGGCTACCGCATCGACTTTGACGCCGTCGATCCGGAGCTTGCGCGCCGGGCGAAGCTGCTGATCGTCTCCTATCCCAATAATCCCGTCACCGCCGTGGCCGACGCGGCCTACTATGAGCGGATGGTCGCCTTTGCCAAGCAGTACGACCTGGCCGTGCTGCACGACAACGCCTACTGCGAGCTGACGTTTGACGGCTACCGCTGCGGCAGCTTCCTGCAGACGCCGGGCGCGATGGACGTGGGCGTGGAGTTCAACTCGCTGTCCAAGACGTACAACATGGCCGGCGCGCGCGTGGGCTTTGCGATGGGCAACGAGCGCATGATCGCGCTGCTGCGCTCGCTCAAGAGCAACTTCGACTTCGGCATCTTCCTGCCCATCCAGCTGGCGGCGGAGGCCGCGCTCAACGGCCCGCAGGACAGCGTCGAGCAGACGCGCAGCACCTATCAGCGCCGGCGCGATCTGCTGCTGGACGGCCTGGCGCAGGCGGGCTGGGCGATCGATCGGCCGCGCGCCACGATGTTCGTGTGGGCGCGCATTCCGCAGGGCTTTGAGAGCAGTGAGGCGTTTGCGCGCGCGCTCATGCGGCGCACGGGCGTCATCGTCGTGCCCGGCACGGCGTTCGGCCCCTCGGGCGAAGGGCATGTGCGCATCGCGCTCGTACAGCCGCAGGAGCGGTTGGAGGAGGCCGTGCGGCGCATCGCCGAAAGCGGCATCCTGAGGGAGCGGGCATGAGGGCGGATCTGCACGTCCATACGACGGCGTCGGACGGCGCCTGCACGCCGGGCGAGGTGGTATCCGCCGCTGCACAGGCCGGGTTTGACCTGCTGGCGGTCACGGATCACGACACGATCGGCGGGATCCGGGCGGCGATGGCGCGCGCGCAGGAGCTGGGCATGGCCCTGCTGCCGGGCGTGGAGCTGAGCGTCGTCAGCGCGGGCTCGGACCGGGAAATTCACCTGCTCGGCTATGGGCTCCATCCCGACGATCCGGGACTTGCGGCCTATTTTGACCGCAAGGAGCGGGAGCGGGAGGCGCGCGCGCAGGCGATGGTCGAGCGCGTGCGCGCGCTGGGCATGGATGTGCGCTTTGAAGAGGTGCGCGCCATGGCCGGCGGGGTCATCTCCCGCTCGCACATCGCCAAGCGCATGGTGGAGCTGGGTTGTGTGGGCAGCGTCAAGGAGGCGTTCGAGCGCTTTCTGAATCCCGGTCGGCCCGCCTATGTGCCGCGCGAGGCCACGACGATGGCGCAGGGCTGCGCGCTGCTGCGCGCGGCAGGCGCCGTGTCGGTGCTGGCGCATCCGGGCCTTTTGCGCATGGGCGAGACGGCGTTGGAGGCGTGTGTGGCCGAATGGCAGGGACAGGGCCTGCAGGGACTGGAGGCGTTTCATCCGAGCCACCAGGCGAATCACGCGCGCTTTCTGTACGGCCTGGCGCGCAGGCGCGGCCTGCTCGTGACGGGCGGGAGCGACTATCACGGCGAGGCGATGCGCCCTACGCACCTGGGGGACGGTCTGGCCGGCTGGGAGAGCTGCGATGCGGACGTGCGCGCGCTGTGGCGTGCGGCGGGAACGCGCTGCGGAAGGCTCCCTGACGAACCGATTTGACGGCGGAAAAGGAGGGGGACGGCTTTGTCCATGTATTCCCGGGCCGGCTACACGCCGCCGCAGGCGCCCAAGCCGCCGGCAGAGCCCAGGCGCAAGAAGGGCGGTTCCGGCGGACGCAGGCCGCCCACCCGACGGCCGGGTGGACGCATCCGCTTTTCGCGGCGGGCCAAGGCGGTCTTCGCGCTGCTGCTGACGCTGATCGTGCTGGTGCTGGCGACGATGGGCGTGGCGGTGTTCATGAGCCTGTACGTGCACGCCTATGACGACGCGTTCGTGCCGGGCGTCTACATCGGCAACGTGCCGCTGGGCGGGCTGACGCCCGAAGAGGCGGCGCAGCAGCTGTCCGGCATTGCGCAGCAGGGCATGGAGGGCTGGCATGTCAATCTGATCTATCAGGATGTGACCAAGACCATCACGCCGCAGGATCTGTCCATGACGTTTGACGTGGGCGATCAGCTGAACCGCGCGTGGGCCATCGGCCGCTCGGGCAGCCTCTTTGAGCGCTTTATGCAGATCCGCCAGGCGCAGCAGGAGCCCGTGACGATCGTGGGCGAGATCGCCTATGACGAAGCGCGGCTGGACGAGATCCTCAGCCAGGTGCAGGCAGGTCTGGAGCGCCAGGTACAAAACGCCACTTCGTCCTTCGAGCCCTCGAGCGACACGCCGTTTTCCTTCACCGACGAGGTATACGGCCGCCATCTGGATACGGCGCCCGTCAGGGAGCAGATCGTCGAGGCCATCGCCACGCTGACCAGCTGCGACATCACGCTGGAGCCCGAGCTGACCGCGCCCGAGATCACCCGCGCGATGCTCGAGGAGAACCTCTCCGCGATCGTGATCGTCACGAGCAACATCTCCTCTTCCAGCGACGAGGGCCGCAACCAGAACATCGCCGTCGCGCTGGATCATCTCAACGGCCTGGTCATCTCCGCGGGCGAGCGGGTGTCCTTCAACAGCGCGGTCGGCAAGCGCACGACGGAAAACGGCTATACGACGGCGCTTGAGATCGCCTATGGCGAGTATGTCGAGGGCATCGGCGGCGGCGTGTGCCAGGTTTCCACGGCGCTGTATCAGGCGGTGCTTCGCGCGGGGCTGGAGGTGTTGGAGCGAACGCCGCACGCGATCCCATCCAATTATGCGGAGATGGGGCAGGACGCGACAGTATCCGACCGCGGGCTGGACTTTGTCTTCCGCAACTCCAGCGACATGCCCATCTACATCAAGGCGCGCCTGGTGACGGACACGAGCCGCAAGTACATCGAGATCACGATCTTCGGCAAGCCGCTGCCCGACGGCATCCGCTACACGCTCGAATCGACCGTGATCGAGACGATCCCGCTGCCAGAGCCCGTGTACGTGCGCGACAAGGACGCCGAATACGTCGTCTATGACGACGAGGAATACCAGGCCAGCGACGGCCGGGAGGGCTACGTGGTGGAAACGTACCGGGTCACGTCGCAAAACGGCGCGGTCACAGAGCGCGAGCTCATCTCCACGGATACCTATGACGCAAAGGCGCCGGAAATCTACGTCGGCGCGCAGCCCAGGCCCACGCCGACGCCGGCCCCGACGCCCACCCCCACGCCGATCGCGTGAATACATATCAGACATGTAGGAGGAGAACATCATGGACAAGCAGTGCTTTCTGACTCAAAAGGGACCCAAGGCCGTCGGCCCGTATTCGACCGCAGTCGTCTACGGCGACACGATCTACCTGTCGGGCATGATCCCCATCGACCCCGCCACGCAGAAGCTCGTCGAGGGCGACTGCGCCGCGCAGGCCGTGCGCGTGTTTGAAAACATCCAGCTCGTGCTGGGCGAGATGGGCGCGACGATGCAGGACGCGCTCAAGACCACCGTGTACCTGACCGACCTGTCCAAGTTCGGCGAGGTGAACGCGATCTACAAGGAGTGGTTCGGCCCGGACTATCCCGCGCGTACGTGTGTGGAGATCAGCAAGCTGCCGCTCGGCGCGCAGATCGAGGTCGAGGTCATCGCCAGAAAGGCGTGACCGGGGCGCGGAGGACGGGCAATCCATGACCCCTGGCGGAAAAACCTCCCGTTTTTTTTCCGGGAGGCTGCACGCCATCGGCGGAACGCCTCCCCTGAACCCTTGCTCAGGGGGCGTTCCTGCCACACAGGCAATGGCGGTTTCGAAAGAAGCCGCCATTTGTCCATCATGATGCAAAGGCGCATGCCGGACGGCGGCCTTCGACTTGGCGGGCCGTCCTGCGGCCGGCATTTCAGACAGGCTTTTCCAGAAGCGCTGCAATCGTAGGGCCGTGCTCTTCGAGGCCGTCCCCTGCGACGTTTCCAAAGACGCCGCTCACCCTGAAGCCGCCATTTCGAACTTCCCCGGCCAACGCCTTTTGCGTAAAACACGTGTTCCATATGCGGTAGGTGGTCGTCTCTGCGTCCGTAATGACGGTGGTCTGCTCCAAAGTGACAAAACCAGGATATTTATAACGCCCGCATAGCGCAAGATAGCCCTGCTCACGCCAAAATCCCCCGTTTGGGCAGCTTTCCCACGTCTGTCCCTCCTGAAAGGAATCGAACGTATCCCTGGAGAAGACGTCCAGCAGCAGCTTTCCGCCCGGCTTCAGATGCCGGTATGCGATGCGCAGCAGCCTTTGCCTGTCGTCTGTGGACAGAGCCCCGTAATCGCAGTATATCATCGTGATCAGATCAAAGGTTTCAGGCAGCGACAACTCCAGATAGTTCTGAAAGAGATACCGGATGCGCAGCCCCTGCCTCAGCGCGGAACGCTTTGCGTACGCGATGGATCTGCGCGAGAAGTCAACGCCGGTCACCTCATATCCGTATCGGGCGAATTTCTCGGCGTACAGCCCGGGGCCGCACCCCATATCGAGCAGCAGGGGACGCCTTGCAGGCGGTACGGTATCCCTGATCCACGCCGCCGATCGCGCAATAAACGAAAAGTTCCGGCTCGCCCCCTCGCGTTCGGGGTCGAGATGGGCCTGAAGCATCTGCCTGGAAATGTGTTCGTCATTCCAGAAGACGCCGTCCGTCTTCTGGTAAAGCGGGGGCTTTTGCAAACATGGGACGATTTGGTTCAGCATGAAATACTCCTTTCTGCGCGCAAAAGAAAAGGCCGCAGATTTTACTCTACGGCTCATCCTGCACCCGATGAAGAATCCTGAAGAGTAAAATAAAATCAAACACAGGTACGTCAAGGAAGCTGCACGATGCAGCTTAAAGCGGCCTGTCCGATTGATTTTACTTACTCTTTTCCAAACATATCCATATCACCGATTGTGTGACATCCGATACGCCGGAGTTCCTCACCCTCTTCTTTGATTTTCGCATCCATTATACCATGGAGGGCGGCCCTTGTCAACACCGCCGCGCGCGACGGCGGACATGCCGAAGCGGCGGGGCGGGCCCGCGGGCATGCCATCCGGCAGGCGTTTTGGACGCGCTCACGCCCCGGACTCATGCGCCGCGATTTGGTCGTTGAGCAGGTTGATGTTGCCGCAGCCCATCGTTAGCACCAGATCGCCGGGCTGCCAGTGCGCGCGCAGGTACGCCTCCGCGTCGTCGAACGTGGGCGTGTAGTGCACGCGCTGTCCGGTGCGCGCGATGGCGTCCACCAGCATCGTCGCATGGATGTCGCCGGGGTCCTTCTCGCGCGCGGCGAAGATGTCCGTGATGAGGATCTCATCCGCGTCCCGGCAGCAGTCGATGTAGCCGTCGAACAGGCGCTTGACGCGCGAGTACGTGTGCGGCTGCATGACCGCCCACAGGCGGTTGGGGTGCTGCAGCCTGGCGATGGACAGCGCGTTGCGCATCTCCGTGGGGTTGTGGCCGTAGTCGTGGTACAGGCGCACGCCCTGCACGGTGGAGGTCAGTTCAAAGCGGCGGTGCGCGCCGCAGAAGGCGTCCATGCCGCGCTCAAGCGCCTCGTCGGGCGCGCCCAGCGCATGCGCCGCGGCCAGCGCGGCCAGCGCGTTCATGACGTTGAACGTGCCCGGCACGCGCATCTCGATGTGCGCGAGCGTACGGCCGGCGTGGACGAGGTCGAAGCGCGCGTGGCCCGTCTCGTCGTAGCGCAGGTTGCCGGGGCGCCAGTCGTTCGCCTCATCCAGACCGAAGGACTCGTGCGCGCAGGGGAGCGTCTCCATCAGCGCGCGCACGCGCGGATCGTCGCCGTTGCCGATGCACAGGCCGTCCGCGGGCAGCAGCGCCAGGAAGGCGCCGAACGCGCGCTGGATGTCGTCGATGTCCCTGTAAAAGTCCAGGTGATCCTCCTCAATATTGAGCACGACGGCGATTGTCGGGCGCAGGTGCAGAAAGCTGGCATTGAATTCGCACGCCTCAGCGATGAACGCGTCGCCATGGCCGATGCGCGTGCTGCCGCCGATGGCGTCCAGCTGTCCGCCGATGTGGATGGCCGGATCCAGGTTCGCCTCCATCGCGATCTGCGCGAGCATCGAGGTCGTCGTCGTCTTGCCGTGCGTGCCGCAAACGCCCACAGCCCTGGGATATCCCTCCATCAGCTGGCCCAGGAGCACGGCGCGCTCCATCGTCGGGATGGAAAGGCGTTCGGCCTCCACGCGCTCGGGATTGTCCGGCGCGATGGCGGCGGTGTAGACGATCAGGTCCGCCCCGTGCACGTTTTGCGGCCGGTGCCCGATCTGAACGGGAATGCCCAGCGCGCGCAGGCCGCGCGTGGCGTACGACTCGGTCCCGTCCGAACCGGTGACGGCGTATCCCTCTTGCAGCAGCATTTCGGCCAGGCCCGACATGGAGCTGCCGCCGATGCCGATCATGTGGATGCGCTTGCCCGCGTAGTCGCGGATATGCGGTGAAAGCATAAGGTCACTCCCTCTAAGGCCGAGAACTTTTTCGTGCGTATCGTCTCTATTATACGCTTTTGCTGCCATATGTATCAACGGGTTTTTGAAAAATATGCTTGAACTCACAAAAACACGGACAAACGGCAAGAAAATCTGCCTGTATACTGGATTTTACATGGAAAGTGAATTATAATATGGACGATTCCTGAAAACATTCGTTTTTTTGAAAGGAGATCGACCATGGACCGCATCCGGCGCAACGAGCGCCTCGCCGCGATGACGCGCATCCTGACTGCCGCGCCCAACCACATCTTCACGCTCAGCCACTTCTGCGAGATGTTCGGCGCGGCCAAGTCGACGCTCAGCGAGGATATTGACATCCTGCGCGATGTGTTCGCGCAGTTTCACCTGGGGCACCTGGAGACCGTGACGGGGGCCGCCGGCGGCGTGCGCTACCGCCCGATCCTCGTAGGCGAGGAGGCGTGCGCCTGCATGCAGACGGTTGCGCAGATGCTCTCCTCGCCGGGGCGCGTGCTGCCGGGCGGGTTCGTGTACATGGCCGACGTGCTCTCCCGGCCCGATCTGGTCGAGAAGATGGGCATGATCATGGCCTCGCAGTACTACCGCCAGGAGCCGGACTTCGTGCTGACGATGGAGACGAAGGGCATCCCCGTCGCGCTGATGGCCGCCAAGGCGCTGGACGTACCGCTGGTCATCGTGCGCCGGGACAGCAAGGTGTACGAGGGCCCCGCGGTCAACATCAACTATCTGTCCGGGTCGGCCGGCCGCGTGGAGACGATGTCCCTGTCGCGCCGGGCGGTCAAGGAGGGCCAACGCGCGCTGATTGTGGATGACTTCATGCGCGCAGGCGGCACGGCGCGCGGCATGGTCGATATGATGCGCGAGTTCGCGGTGACGGTGGTGGGCATCAGCGTGGTCATGGCCACGCGCGAGCCGCAAAAGAAGCGGGTGGAGGGCGTAAAGTCCCTGCTGATGATGGAACAGGTGGACGACGCGCAGGAATGCGCGGTCATCCATCCGTCGGATTGGCTCTTGCAGTAGACAAGACTGGAGGCGTGGCGTATGAACCGTATGGCACTCATTCTGGCTGCGGACGACGGCGCACAAATGCAGTCCGGTATTCCCAAGGCGCTGCACACGCTGTGCGGCAGGACGATGATCGAGCATGTCGCGCATGCGATGCATAGCGTGTGCGGCGATGTCGCCTATGTGCTGGGCGAAAGCCGCGAAGCGGTGCTGCGGCGCGTGGGACAGGACGCCCTGCATGTGGCGCAGCCTGCGCAGGATGGTTGGGGCACCGCGCGCGCCGTCCGGGCCGCGATGCCGCTGATTGCCGGCCGCGAGGGCTGCGTGATCATCGCGCCGGGCGACGTGCCGCTGGTGAGCGAGGAGTCGCTGGAGCGGCTGGTGAGCGCTGTCGAAGAGGGCGACAGCCCGGCGGCGCTGCTGTATGCGTCGCTGGATGAGCCCGCGGGATACAACCGCATCGTGCGCGACGAGCTGGGCCAGGTGCAGTACGTGGCCCGACACGACCAGCTGACGCAGGCGCAGTCGCGCATCCGCGCGTGCAACGCGTCGATCTACTGCGTGCGCATCGACATGCTGATGTGGGCGCTGCCGCTGGTCAAGCCCAGCGAGTCGGACGGGCTGTATCATCTGTCCGACCTGGTGGGCATCCTCAGCGGGGCGGGTTACCGCGTGCAGGGCGTCAAGATGCGCGATCCGCTGGAGTGCATCGACGTGGACGACTGCGAGCAGCTGGCGCGCGCGAGCAAGGCGATGCGCGCGCGGACCAACCGCCGCCTGATGCGCGCGGGCGTGACGATGATCGATCCGGACGCGACCTACGTCGAATCCGACGTGCAGGTCGGCGCGGGCACGCGCATCTATCCGGGCTGCGTACTGGAGGCGGGCACGGTCGTGGGCCGCAACTGCAAGCTGCTGCCGCATTGCCGCCTGCACGGGGCAAAGATCGGCGACCGGGTGACGATTGAGAACTCCGTCGTGTTGGAGGCTGAGGTGGCAGACGACACGACCGTCGGCCCCTTCGCCTATCTGCGTCCGGGCACGCGCGTGGGCAGCGGCTGCCGCGTGGGCGACTTCGTCGAGCTCAAGAATAGCAGCATTGGCGACGGTACCAAGGTCTCGCACCTGACGTATGTGGGCGACAGCGACCTGGGCCGCGACATCAACCTGGGCTGCGGCGTGGTGTTCGTCAACTACGACGGAAAAGTCAAGCGCCGCTCGACGGTCGAGGACCACGCGTTCATCGGCTGCAACGTCAACCTGGTCGCGCCCGTGCACGTGGGCAAGGACGCGTATATCGCCGCCGGCTCGACGGTGACGCGCGACGTGCCGGACGGCGCGCTGTGCGTGGCCAGGGAGAGAGAGACGGTCAAGGAGGGCTGGGTCCAGGCGCGCAAGGAGCAGGGCAAGCTCTGAGCCGGGGCTTCAAAATACCGAACGATTCCGCAAAAACACGAGCGGGGGAGGCGACGCCTTCCCCGCGTATCCCCGTTTTGGATAGAGTAAGGAGAGATGGGCATATGCTGGTCATCGTGGGGCTGGGCAATCCCGGCAATCAATACGCGCGCACGCGCCACAACGTGGGCTTTGACGTCGTGGACGTGCTGATCGAAAAGCTGGCCGCCGGTTCGCCCAGGCGGATGTGCAGCGCGCTCGTGTGGGAGACGCGCGTGGACGGCGAGCGCGTCGCGCTGTGCAAGCCGCAGACGTACATGAACGACAGCGGGCGCAGCGTCGCAGAGCTCGTGAGCTGGTACAAGCCGGAGGCCGGACGCCTGCTCGTCGTCTACGACGACATCGACCTGCCGCTGGGCAAGCTGCGCCTGCGCGCGAGCGGCAGCGCCGGCACGCACAACGGCATGCGCTCCATCGTCGCCGCGCTGGGCCGTCAGGACTTTCCGCGCCTGCGCGTGGGGGTCGGGGCCAAGCCGGAGGGATGGGATCTGGCCAACTGGGTGCTGTCGCATTATCAGACCGAGGAGGAGCGCAAGGTGCAGTTTGACGCGTTCCTCCGGGCGGCGGATGCGGCGCTCGTCTTCGCGCGCGAGGGCATCGAGCCCGCCATGCGCGCCTGCAACGTCAAGGGCTGAGGAGGAGACGGATGGCAAACGCATTTCTGATGCAGGCGCTCAAGGGCTGGGGACCCTATGACCGCCTGCTCGCGGACGCCGCGGCGCATGTGCCCGCGGCCGTCTACGGCATGAGCGAGACGCAGAAGGCGCACATCGCCGCGTCGCTGTCCGGGGACGCGCGTCGTCCCGTGCTCTTCGTCGTCGCCAGCGACCAGGCGGCCGCGCGCGCGCACGAGGACATCCTGCAAATGCTCGGCGGGGGCGCGGCGGTCTTCCCGGCGCGCGAGACAAACCTGTATCAGGCCGTCGCGCAGAGTCAGGAGCTGTCCTGCCGGCGCATCGAGACGCTGCAGCGCCTGCTGTCGGGCGAGGTCCGCGTGGTCGTCGCGCCCGTGGACGCGCTGATGCAGCGCCTGATGCCCCGCGCGCTCTTTGAGGCGCACACGCTGCGCCTTGCGGAGGGCGACGTGCGCGCGCCGGGCGATCTGGCCGCCGCGCTTTCGCAGGCGGGCTATGCCCGCGAGGAGATGGTCGAGGGCAAGGGGCAGTTCGCGCTGCGCGGCGGCATCCTGGACGTCTTCCCGCCGGATGCGCTCAGCGCCCTGCGCATCGAGTTCTTCGACGACGAGGTCGACTCCATCCGCACGTTCGACGTGCTCACGCAGCGCTCGCAGGCGCGGCTGAAGGAGGCCGTCATCCCGCCCGCGGCGGAGGCGCTGGTCGATCCGGCGCAGGGGCCGCAGGCGGCGCAGCGGCTGCGCGCCTCGCTGCAGACGGCGCTCGCCGCCGCGCACGAGGGCGGGACCGCCTCGCTGCTGGGCAGCCTGCCCATGCAGGAGGAGTATCTCAAGAGCGACGTCGGCCGCGAGGTGCTTGCGCGCGCCGCGCGTCCGGGCACGCCGGGTGAGCGCCTCGAGGGCGTCGTGCGCGACATGGCCGACGCGCTGGAGGCCGGGCGCTACGTACGCGGACTGGAGCGGTACATGAACCTGCTCTATGCGCGCAGCGAGACGATCCTGGACTATATGGACGATTCGCTCGTCGTGCTCGACGAGCCGGACCGCCTGCGCGACCGGTGCGACAACCGCCAGCTGGAGTTTGACGAGGCGCTCAAGAGCGCGCTCGAGCGCGCGGAGGCGATCGGCGAGCAGGCGGGCCTGCTGCTGGACGGCGCGGACACCATGGCGCAGCTGACGCGCGGCGGCGCGCTGGCGATGACGGGCTTTTTGCGCGCGATGGGCGGCTTTGTGCCCAAGGACGTCGTGCAGATCGAGGGCATGGGCGCTTCGAGCTACCAGGGACAGCTCAAGGAGCTGTGCGCCGACCTGCAGCGCTGGCGGCAGGACGGCTGGCGCGTGGCGCTGCTCTCCGGCGGCGTGGCGCGCGGCCAGCGCCTGCTCGCGTCGCTGGCGGAGCTGGGCGCATCCTGCGCGTTTCGCGAGCAGGGCGAGCAGATTGACCCCGGCGAGGCCGCGATCGTCCCGCTGGCGCTGACGCACGGCTTTCAATACCCGCAGCTGAAGCTGATGGTCATCGCCGACGGGGACATCTTTGGCGTGGCGCAGAAGCGCACGCGCTCGCGCCAGAAGAAGGCGGGCGAGAAGATCGCGGCGTTCACCGACCTGAAGGTCGGCGACTACGTCGTGCACGAGGCGCACGGCATCGGCGTATATCAGGGCACCGTGCGCCTGTGCAGCGAGGGCGCCTACCGCGACTATCTGTTCATCCAGTATCAGGGCAGCGACAAGCTCTACGTGCCCACCGACCAGCTCGACCGCATCCAGAAGTACATCGGCGCGGAGGGCGCCGCCCCGCGCATCAACCGCCTGGGCGGCTCGGAGTGGAAGCGGCAGAAGGCCAAGGTCAAGCAGTCGGTCAAGCAGCTTGCATTCGACCTGGTCAAGCTCTACGCCGAGCGCAAGGCGAAGAAGGGCTTTGCCTTCTCGGCCGACACGCCCTGGCAGCGCCAATTCGAGGAGAACTTCCCCTTTGAGGAGACGCCGGACCAGCTGCAGGCCATCGCCGACATCAAGGCGGACATGGAGAGCCCCAGCGCGATGGACCGGCTGTTGTGCGGCGACGTCGGCTACGGCAAGACCGAGGTCGCGCTGCGGGCGGCGTTCAAGGCCGTGATGGACGGCAAGCAGGTCGCCTTCCTCGCGCCCACGACGATCCTGGCCCAGCAGCACTACAACACCATCGAAAAGCGCTTCGATGGCTTCCCCGTGCGCGCGGAGGTCATCAGCCGCTTCAAGACGGCCGCCGAGCAGAAGCAGATCCTGCAGGCCGTGAAGGAGGGCTCGGTGGACATCCTCGTGGGCACGCACCGCCTGCTGGGCAAGGACATCGCCTTCAAGGACCTGGGCCTGCTCATCGTAGACGAGGAGCAGCGCTTCGGCGTGGCGCACAAGGAGGCCATCAAGAACCTCAAAAACAGCGTCGACGTGCTGACGCTCAGCGCCACGCCCATCCCGCGCACGCTGCACATGTCCATGGTCGGCATCCGCGACATGAGTCTGCTGGAGACGCCGCCCGAGGAGCGCTATCCCGTGCAGACGTACGTCATCGAATATCAGGACGGCCTCATCCGCGACGCGATCCTGCGCGAGCTGCAGCGCGGCGGACAGGTGTACTTCCTCTACAACCGCGTCGAGACGATCGACCAGTGCTACGCCAGGCTCTCGCAGCTCGTGCCCGAGGCGCGCATCGCGGTCGGCCATGGCCAGATGCGCGAGCACGCGCTGGAGGACGTGATGCTCGACTTCTACGAGCACAAGTACGACGTGCTGCTGTGCACGACGATCATCGAGTCCGGCCTGGACGTGCCCAACGCGAACACGCTGATCGTCTACGACGCCGACCACTTCGGCCTCTCGCAGCTGTATCAGCTGCGCGGGCGCGTCGGGCGCTCCAACCGCCTGGCCTACGCCTACCTGACGGTGCGCGCGGGCAAGGTGCTGACCGAGGTCTCCCAAAAGCGGCTGGATACGATCCGCGAGTTCACGGAGTTCGGATCGGGCTTTCGCATCGCGATGCGCGACCTGGAGCTGCGCGGCGCAGGCAACATCCTGGGCCCGGAGCAGAGCGGGCACCTGTCCACGGTGGGCTACGACATGTACTGCCGGATCATCGAGGAGACCGTGCGCGAGATCCGCGGCGAGATGGGCGAGGCGCCCGAGGACATCGAGGCGCGCGTGGAGCTGCACGTGGACGCCTACCTGCCCATGGAGTACGTCGGCGGCGAACAGCAGCGCATCGAGGTCTACAAGAAGATCGCATCCATCGAGGACAGCGCCTCGCGCGACGACGTGGAGGAGGAGCTCATCGACCGCTTCGGCGACGAGCCGCAGCCGGTCGTGAACCTGGTTGCCATCGCGCACCTGAAGGCGATGTGCGAGCAGCTGGGCGTCGACCTGATCACCCACCGGGGCGGACAGCTGCAGATGCGCTTCTCGCCCTACGCGCACCCAGACGGCGCAAAGCTCCTCGCGGCGCTGCAGGGGGCGGACAAGCGGCTGATCTTCTCGGCAACGCAGCCGCCGAGCCTCAACCTGCGCGCGCCGGGTCTCACGCCGGAGGACATGCTCCATGAGGCCGTGCGCGCCATGGAAAAAGTGATGAACAACCTCTCTCGCGCCTGACGCGCGGACGAAGGCGGACGAAATGTGAAATTTTGTCCGCCTTCAAGGGTTTGCGGGGGGTTTTGTCGAAATGCTACATGCAAACGGCGCGCCGGACGCGCCGCCGGAGGGGGAGTGCCCATGAACATCCGCGAGCAGATCGAGGCGCGAGAGGACAGCTTCCTGTCGCCATACGCCGTGCGCAGCGCCGCATCGCGCGGCCGCCAGCGCGAGATCGAGCCCTGCACGCTGCGCACCGCGTTTCAGCGCGACCGCGACCGCATCCTGCACTGCAAGTCGTTCCGCCGGCTCAAGGGCAAGACGCAGGTCTTCCTCGCGCCCCAGGGCGATCACTACCGCACGCGCCTGACCCACACGCTCGAGGTCTCGCAGGTCGCGCGCTCCATCGCGCGCGCGCTGGCGCTCAACGAGGACCTCACCGAGGCCATCGCGCTCGGCCACGACCTGGGCCATACGCCCTTTGGCCACATGGGCGAGCGCACGCTCGACCGCCTGACGCCCCAGGGCTTTGACCACAAGGCGCAGAGCCTGCGCGTGGTGGACGTGCTGGAGGACCTCAACCTCACCTGGGAGGTGCGCGACGGCATCGCGCACCACTCCGGCAAGCAGCCGGCCGCCACGCTCGAGGGGCGCTGCGTGCACCTGGCCGACCGCATCGCCTACATCAACCACGACATCGACGACGCCATCCGCGCCGGGGTACTGCACAAGGAGGAACTTCCGCGCGGGTGTATCGCCACGCTGGGTGACACGCACGGCAAGCGCCTGAACACGATGATCATGTCCATCGTGGAGAGCAGCGCGGGCAAAAACGAGGTCGTCATGTCCGACGAGATCTGGCAGGCAAGCATGGAGCTGCGCGCGTTCCTCTTTCAGCGCGTCTATTCGCGCGACTGGGCGGCCGGCGAGGAGGAAAAGGCCGACCACGTCGTGGAGTCGCTGTACCGGCACTACGTCGAGCATCCCGGTCAGATGCCGCTGGAGTACGTCGAGATCAGCTACAGGGAGGGCATTGAGCGCAGCGTGTGCGACTTCATCGCCTGCATGACCGACCGGTACGCCGTCTCGACCTACCAGCGCCTGTTCATCCCCGCCTCCTTCGACAGCCTGTGAGTCGCGCTTGCAGGAGATGCGGCCCGCCGCGGCGAACTGTAAACGCATGCAAAACCACAAGGAGGATGAGTTGGATTGCGCTTTTCCCCGCAATGGCTGGACGAGCTGCGCGCGCGCGCGGACATCGTCAGCGTCGTGTCGCAGCACGTGCAGCTCAAGCAGAGCGGCCGCCGCTACTGGGGCCTTTGCCCGTTCCATGGGGAGAAGACCGCCTCCTTCAGCGTCGATCCTGACCGGCAGATGTACTACTGCTTCGGCTGCAAGGCCGGCGGAAGCGTCATCCAGTTCGTGATGGACATCGAGCACCTCGAGTTTGTCGACGCCGTCAAGCGCCTGGCCGAGCAGGTGCACCTGGAACTGCCGCAGGCCACCTATGAGCCGGACTACGAGCGTCGAAAGAGCGAGCGCGAGCGCCTGCTGAGCGCCAACGTCGAGGCCGCGCGGTTCTATCACGCGCAGCTGTGGAAGCAGGAGAGCGCGCAGGTGCTCTCCTACCTGCACGGGCGCGGGCTGGACGACGGCACGATCGTCAAGTTCGGCCTGGGCGCGACGCCGCCCGGCTGGGACGGCGCGACGCGATACCTGCTGGACAAGGGCTACACCGTCGAGGAGCTGGTGCGCGCGTGCATCACCGTGCAGCGCGACGGCAAAACGTACGACATGTTCCGCGCCCGCGCGATCTTCCCGATCATCGACGCGCGCGGCAGCGTCCTGGGCTTCGGCGGGCGCGCGCTGGGCGACGCCAAGCCCAAATACCTGAACTCCTCCGACACGCCCGTGTTCAACAAGCGCCTGGGCGTCTATGCGGCCAACCTGCTGCGCAAGCAGCGCGGCCTGCGCCGCGTCATCCTGGTCGAGGGCTACATGGACGTCGTCTCGCTCGTGCAGCACGGCGTGGCCGGCGTGGCCGCGACGCTGGGCACGTCGCTGACCGTGGAGCAGGCGCGGCTGCTCAAGCGCTACGCGCCGGAGATCTGGGTCGCCTACGACGGCGACGCGGCCGGACAGCACGCCATCGAGCGCGCGCTGGACATCTTCGACGCGGAGGGCATCCCGGCCCGGGTGCTCGTCTTCCCGGACGGGCTGGATCCGGATGAGTTCATCCGAAGGGACGGGCTGGAGGCCTTCGAGCAGCTGACGCCGCTGAGCGCCGTCGACTACCGCATGCGCCGCGCCGCGCAGGGGCTGGACCTGTCCACGCCGGAGGGGCGGATGCGCTACGCCATGGCGTGCGCGGTCTTCCTGAAAAAAGTAAGCGAACCGGTGGAACTGGACAGCTATATACAGCGTCTGATGATTGAGACGGGCTTTCCGCGCGAGGTGCTGATGCAGCAGGTGGGCCGGTCCGCGGCAGCGCCCAACCCCGCGGAGCAGTCGATCCGCCGCCGCGAGCGCGTGCAGCAGGACCAGCAGGACTTTCTGCCCGACCACGTCAAGGCGGAGCAGTCGATCCTCTCGCTCCTCTCCAGCGGGCGCATGGACGCGAGCCTGGTGCGCGCGCAGGACTTTACGCTGCCGCTGCACAGGCAGATGGCGCAGGCGCTGCTCGAGGGGCAGACGCCCAGCGCCCTGCTGGACGCCATCGAGGACGATGCGCAGCGCGCGCAGGCGGCGCAGATCATGCAGAGCGAGCCGCAGGGCGAGGAAGGCGTCACGCTGCAGATCGTCTCGGACTGCCTGGACCGCATGCGCAGGCACAGGCTCCAGGCGAAAATCGACGAACTGCAGGCGGAGCTGCCCAAGCTGCAGGGCGAGGCGCGCAAAGCCGCGCTCTCGCAGCTGATGGAGATGGAAGGAATGCTTCGCGCCAAGGCCGGCCGAAAGGGATGATCCAAGTGAGCAATACGCCGGATGTCAACAACAGCAGAATCGAAGAACTGATCAAGGAGGGCAAGTCCAAGGGCTCGCTGACCTACAAGGAGATCATGAACCGCCTGATCGAAATGGAGATCGAGCCGGGTCAGTTCGACAAGGTGCTCGATACGCTCGAGTCGATGGGCGTCTCCGTCGTCAGCGGCGAGGATGGCCCGGCCGCGCCCGAGCCGGAGGAGGACCTGGACATCTCCGTGCCCGAGGGCGTGAGCATCGACGATCCGGTGCGGATGTATCTCAAGGAGATCGGCAAGGTGCCGCTGCTCACGCCCGAAGAGGAGATCGAGATCGCCAAGCGCATGGAGCAGGGCGACGAGGCGGCGCGCCAGAAGCTGGCCGAGGCCAACCTGCGCCTGGTCGTCTCCATCGCCAAGCGCTATGTGGGCCGCGGTATGCTCTTTCTGGACCTGATTCAGGAGGGCAACCTGGGCCTCATCAAAGCGGTTGAGAAGTTCGACTACCGCAAGGGCTACAAATTCTCCACCTACGCGACCTGGTGGATCCGCCAGGCCATCACGCGCGCGATCGCGGATCAGGCGCGCACCATCCGCATTCCCGTGCACATGGTCGAGACGATCAACAAGCTCATCCGCGTCTCGCGCCAGCTGCTGCAGGAGTATGGGCGCGAGCCCACGCCGGAGGAGATCGCGCGGGAGATGGACGTGCCGGTGGACAAGGTGCGCGAGATCATCAAGATCGCGCAGGAGCCGGTGTCGCTGGAGACGCCCATCGGCGAGGAGGAGGACAGCCACCTGGGCGACTTCATCCCCGACGACGACGCGCCCGCGCCGGCGGACGCGGCCTCGTTCATGCTGATGAAGGAGCAGCTCATGGGCGTGCTCGACACGCTCACGCAGCGCGAGGAAAAGGTGCTGCGCCTGCGCTTCGGGCTGGACGACGGCCGCCAGCGCACGCTGGAGGAGGTCGGGCGCGAGTTCAACGTGACGCGCGAGCGCATCCGGCAAATCGAGGCCAAGGCGCTGCGCAAGCTGCGCCATCCGAGCCGCTCCAAGAAGCTCAAGGACTTTCTGGACTGACGGAGGGAAGACGTGCGCGATCTCGTGTTGGACGAGCGGCTGGAGACGCTGGCCGCGCTCGTAGGGGATGCGGCCACCGCCGCGGACATCGGCGCCGACCACGGCCTGCTGGCCTGCGCGCTGCTGGAGCGCATGCCCGCGCGGCGCATGATCGTGTCGGATATCAGCGCGCCGTCGCTGGACAAGGCGCGCCGCCTGCTGGGCGAGCGCGGGCTGCTGGACCGGGCGCGGCTGTGCGTCGCCGACGGCCTCGGCGGCCTGGACGCGCCCGTCGAGGCGATCGTCATTGCCGGCATGGGCGGCGGCACCATCCGCGCAATCCTCGAGGCGGGGCGCGACAGGATCGGGAACGCGCGCCTCGTCCTGCAGCCGAACCTGGACGCGGACCGCCTGCGCGCCGACCTGTGCGCGGGCGGCTTTGTCATTGAGGACGAGCGCGTCGCGCTGTGCGCGGGGCGCTACTATCCCATCATCTGCGCGCGGCAGGGCGTCAGCGCGCCGCTCGCCGCCCGGGAGGCGTTTCTCGGGCCCGTGCTGCTGCGCACGCGGCCCGCGCGCTATGCGGACTATCTGGCGTGGATGCGCGGCGTGCGTCTGGGCGAGCTGGCGCGCGTGCGGCAGGGGCGCTCGGCGCGCGCGCAGGCGCGCAGACGTGAACTGGACGAACAGATCGCATGGATAGAGGAGGCGCTCGCATGGACCCCCAGGTAAAGGACATCGTTTCCCTGATCGACGGGATCGCGCCCTTTGAGACGGCCGTGAGCGGCGACAACGTGGGCCTGCTGGTCGGCGACCCGCAGGCGCAGGTGCGTTGCATCCTGACCGCGCTGGACGCGACGCCCGGCGTCGTGCGCGAGGCGCTGGATGTGGGCGCCCAGCTGATCGTCACGCACCATCCGCTGCTCTTTTCGCCGGTGCGGCGCGTGCTGCTGGACGATCCGCAGGGCGAGGTCCTCGCGCTGCTGCTGCGCGGCGGCCTGTCGCTGATCGCCGCGCACACGAACTGGGACGCCGCGCCCGGCGGCTCCAACGACGCGCTGATGCAGGCGGCGGGGTTTGATCGGGGCGTCGCGGGGGAGGGCTTCCTGCGCACGGTCGACGTGGACCTCATGCCGGATGCGCTCGTGGAGCAGCTCTCCGGCCGCCTGCGCACGCAGGCGCTCTTCTTCGGCGACCGCTCGCGGCCCGTGCGGCGCATCGCCTGCTGCTCCGGCTCGGGCGGCTCGGAGCTGGGCGCGGCCGCGGCGGCGGGGGCCGACTGCTTTCTGACGGGCGAGATGAAGCACCACGCGTTGCTGGAGGCGATGCAGCTGGGCGTGCGCGTGGCGCTCGTCGGGCACGGCAGGAGCGAAGAACCGGCCGCGGACGCGCTAAATCGCGCTTTACAAAGCGGGCTGGATGCGTTACAATATTCTGTACGCGTCGTCCGCTCAAAGGTCGATCCCTTTGCGTGAGACGGCAGCAGGCTAGGAGGTTTTTGCGTGGAACAGCAATTGGAGCTCTTGTGGCAGTACCAGCAGGTCGACATGGAGGTCGAGCGCTATGAGCGCGAGATGCGTCAGTCGCCGAACCGTCAGAAGCTGATCAAGCAGCGCGACTTTCTGATGGAGCAGCAAAATGTCGTCAAGCGCATCGAACAGGAGGTCGCCATCCTCTCCGACCGCATGGAGGCCATCCGCGACGAGATCACCCGCCTGCAAAGCGCCGTGGCCGACCTGCAGTCGCAGGTCGAGCAGAACCCGCCGCAGGACGTGGAGGAGGCGCGCAAGCAGATCCAGGCCGCGCAGAAGCTGGTCAACACCATCTCGCGCTATGAGACGGAGCTGACGAAGTTGCGCAAGGACGCGGATCTGCGCGACCGCCACCAGCACGAGGCGCGCGTGCGCGCCGCCAAGACGCGCGCGGAGTTCGACCAGCTCAAGAAGGTCTACGACGTCGAATACAAAAAGCAGTCCGTCGAGCTGGAGCGCCTGCGCGCGCGCGTGACGGAGGCCGCCAAGAACATCGCGCCGGAGATGCTCGAGCGCTACAAGGTCATCAAGAAGCACAGCATCCCGCCGATGACGCGCCTGCAGGGCGACCGCTGCGGCGGGTGCAACATGTCCCTGCCCGCGGCGGTGCTGGGACAGGTGCGCTCGGGCAGCGCGGCGGTCGAGTGCGAAAACTGCGGCCGCATCATCATCACGCAGTGACCGGCAGGCCGGATGCGCGGCGGCAAATGCGCGTCATGCCCTTGACACGCATCGCCGCCGTGTGCTATGCTTTCAAAGGTTGCGAGGAAGCTGAACGATCGCGTGCGCAAGCATGAGGAAAGTCCGAGCTCCATAGGGCAGGGTGCCGGGTAACACCCGGTGGAGGCGACTCCAAGGAAAGTGCAACAGAGAGATACCGCACGCTTTGCGTGTAAGGATGGAAAGGCGAGGTAAGAGCTCACCAGCGGCCTGGCGACTTGTCCGCTATGTAAACCCCACCCGGTGCAAGATACGATAGAGCGCATATGGCGGCCCGTCATGCTCTGAGGATTTCGCTGGAACCTGCCGGCAACGGCAGGTCTAGATAGATGATCGTTCCAGACAGAACTCGGCTTACAGGCTTCGCTCGCAATCCATGAGGCCGTTCGCAAGGACGGCCCCATATTTTTTTGCAAAGACCCGCGCACGCCCCTTGTGCGCGGCCGCGCTTTGTGATATAATAATTCGGAAAACGCACTCGTGCCGGTTTGTTTGTCCTGCCCTGTCGGGCCCAAACAGAGGCAAGCACGAGGAGGCAGAAAAAGGAGGAAAACCCCACATGGCAGTTATCTCTATGAAGCAGCTCCTGGAAGCGGGCGTGCACTTCGGCCACCAGACCCGCCGCTGGAACCCCAAGATGGCCCCCTACATCTTCACCGAGCGCAACGGCATCTACATCATCGACCTGCAGAAGACCGTCCGCAAGATCGACGAGGCCTACATGTTCGTGCGCAACCTGGCGATGGAGGGCAAGACGATCCTGTTCGTCGGCACCAAGAAGCAGGCGCAGGAGTCCATCGAGCAGGAGGCCAAGCGCTGCAACATGTTCTACGTCAACAACCGCTGGCTGGGCGGCATGCTGACCAACTTCAAGACCATCAAGACCCGCATCGCGCGCCTGAACGCCATCGATGCGATGGAGCAGCGCGGCGACTTTGACGTGCTGCCCAAGAAGGAAGTCATCAAGCTGGTCGCCGAGCGCGAAAAGCTCGAGGCCAACCTGGGCGGCATCCGCGAGATGCGCAACCTGCCCGGCGCGCTGTTCGTCGTCGACCCGCGCAAGGAGCACATCGCCGTCACCGAGGCGCGCATCCTGGGCATTCCGATCGTCGCCATCGTCGACACCAACTGCGACCCCGACGAGATCGACTACGTGATCCCCGGCAACGACGATGCCATCCGCGCCGTCAAGCTGATCGCCGGCAAGATGGCCGACGCCATCCTGGAAGGCAAGCAGGGCGAGCAGTCCGAGCCGGAGACGGCCGAGACTGCGGCGCAGTAACGGCAGCACGACACGCAACAGGAGGAATCGACAATGGAAATCACCGCTAGCCTGGTCAAGGAGCTCCGCGAACGCACGGGCGCGGGCATGATGGATTGCAAGAAGGCGCTCGTCGAGTGCGGCGGCGACATGGACAAGGCCATTGACTTCCTGCGCGAGAAGGGCCTGGCGGCCGCCGCGAAGAAGGCCGGCCGCATCGCCGCGGAGGGCATGGTCGACGCGTATGTGGCCGAGGACGGCACCGGCGTCGTGATCGAGGTCAACTGCGAGACCGACTTCGTCGCCAACACCGACCGCTTCAAGGCCCTGTGCCGCGACTTCGCCAAGCACGTGGCCGCCAAGGCGCCCGCCGACGTGGAAGAGATGCTCGCGCAGCCCTTCTTCGCCGACGAGACCAAGACCGTCAACGACATGATCGGCGAGGCCACCGCCTCCATCGGCGAGAAGATCTCCGTGCGCCGCTTCGCGCGCTTCGCGCCTTCTGCCGGCATGGTGGATACCTACATCCACATGGGCGGCCGCATCGGCGTCATGGTCGAGATCGCCTGCGCCGAGGTCAACGACGAGATCAAGACCATGAGCCATGACCTGGTCATGCACATCGCCGCAGCGAACCCGCAGTTCGTCCGCCGCGAGGAAGTGCCCACCGAGAACCTGGAGAAGGAGCGCGAGGTGCTCACCCAGCAGGCGATCAACGAGGGCAAGCCCGCCAAGATCGTCGAGCGCATGGTCGAGGGCCGCATCGAGAAGTACTACAAGGAGGTCTGCCTCGTCGAGCAGCCCTTCGTCAAGGATCCCGACGTCAGCATCAAGAAGATGCTGAACGGCAAGTGCGACGTCGTCCGCTTCGTCCGCTTTGAGCGCGGCGAGGGTATCGAAAAGCGCAAGGACGACCTGGCCGCCGATATCGCCGCCGAGCAGGCCAAGATGAAGAAGTAAGCTTCGCTGCAAGAGAGATATGTTTCGGCATATCTCTCTTTTTGCGGGCAAATGCTGATGCGATAAGCGGAAAGGAGCACGGACATGATTCAATACAGGCGCGTTCTCATCAAGCTGAGCGGCGAGGCGCTCGGCGAAAACGGACGGCTCTTCGACTTTGAGCAGATCGACCGCGTCGCCCGCGTCATCCGCTCGGTGTATGAGACCGGCGCGCAGATCGCCATCGTCATCGGCGCGGGCAACATCTGGCGCGGCCGGCAGGGCCCCGCGGCCAAGATGGGCGCCGTGACGGCCGACCACATGGGCATGCTCGGCACGATGATCAACTCCCTGGCCATGCAGGACGCCATTGAGCGTCAGGGCATCCAGACGCGCCTGCAGACCGCTGTAGAGATGACGCGCTTTGCGGAGCCGTATACCTACCGGCGCGCGATGCGCCACCTGGAGAAGGGGCGCGTCGTGCTCTTCGCGTGCGGCACGGGCAATCCGTTCTTCTCCACGGATACGGCGGCCGCCCTGCGCGCAGTCGAGATCGGCGCGGATGCCATCTTGCTGGCCAAGAACATCGACGGCGTCTATGACGACGACCCGCGTACCAATCCGGGCGCGAAGCTGCTGCGCGACATCACCTATGCCGAAGCCCAGCAGCGCGGCCTGCGCGTGATGGACGCGGCGGCGATCACGATCTGCATGGAGAACAAGGTGCCGGCCATCCGCGTGTTCGGCCTGGACGATCCGGAGAACATCCTGCGCGTCATGCAGGGCGACGATATGGGCACGCTGGTTCACCCGTGACGCCATGCCCGGCTGAAAAAACGCTGCGGGTGCGCTGAAAAGCGCGCCCATTTTTTGTCGGCCTGACGCCTGAACCAGAAAAGAAAAAGCTTGCCAGATGCGCGTGAAACGTATACAATATAGACAAGAAATTTGCGCTTGTGGGAGGAAGCTCCGATGATCAAGGACGTTATGGATACCGCCAAACAAAAGATGAACAAGACCAAGGACGTGCTCCGCGCCGATCTCATGGCCATCCGCGCCGGCCGTGCCAATCCGCAGCTGCTCGACCGCATCACGGTCGACTATTACGGCACGCCCACGCCGCTGACCCAGCTGGCCAACATCTCCGCGCCGGAACCCCGCCTTTTGCAGATCTCCCTGTGGGACACCAAGATGCTCTCCGCAGTGGAGAAGGCGATCCTCAAGAGCGATCTGGGTCTTACCCCCTCCAATGATGGCAAGATCATCCGCCTCGTGCTGCCCGACCTGACCGAGGAGCGCCGCAAGGAGCTGACGAAGGTCGTGCGCAAGAACGCGGAGGAGGCCAAGGTGGCCGTGCGCGCCATTCGCCGCGACGCGATGGAGCAGTTCAAGCGCCTGAAGAAGGACAGCGCGATCACCGAGGACGACCAGAAGAAGGCGGAGGAGGACATCCAGAAGCTGACGGACGCCGCGGTCAAGGACATCGACAAGATCTGCGGCGACAAGGAAAAGGAGATTCTGGACGTTCGATGAGCGAAAACTATGCGGGGCTTGCGCTGACGGAGGCGCTGGAGCGCCTGCGAAGGGCGGGCAAAAATCCGCAGGTCGCGGTGACCTGCGCGCCGCGCCGCCGCGAGCAGGCGGAGGGCACGCTGCGCGTGCTGCGCTATGATGCGCGCGCGGATGTGCTGACGGCCGCGCGCTTTACAGATCCCATTGAATCGATCCGGTGACAGGCGGGGCATCCCCCGCCTGTGCTTTTGAGCGACGACGCGAAGGGGAATGACGGATGGCACTTTGGGGAAGAGCAAAGAGGGACGCGCAGGAGATACAGCTCGACGCCGCGCGCCTGCCGCGCCACGTGGCAATCATCATGGACGGAAACGGCCGCTGGGCCAAGCGCCGCGGCCAGCCGCGCGCCTTTGGGCACCGCGCGGGCGTGGAGGCGCTTCGCGCCATCATCCGCGAGAGCAGCGACATCGGCATCGAGGCGCTGACGATCTACGCCTTTTCCACGGAGAACTGGTCGCGCCCCAAGGACGAGGTCGGCGCGCTGATGGGTCTGTTGCTCGAGTTCTTCGGCCGCGAGATCGACGAGCTGCACGAAAACCGCGTGTGCATCCGCATCTTGGGCGACGTGGACAGCATGCCGGGGCCGCAGCGGGAGGCGCTGCGCGCCGCCATGGAGCGCACGCGCCTCAACGGAGGGCTCAAGCTCAACATCGCGCTCAACTACGGCAGCCGCGCGGAGATCGTGCGCGCCGCGCGCACCATTGCCGAGCGCGTCGAGCGGGGCGAGTTGCGCGCAGACCAGGTGGACGGCGCGGTCTTTGAGAGCTGCCTGTACACGGCGGGTCTGCCCGACGTCGACCTGCTCATCGGGACCAGCGGGGAGATGCGCCTGAGCAACTTCCTGCTCTATCAGGTGTCCTACGCCGAGTTTGTCATCGTCGACACGCTGTGGCCGGACTTCGATCTGTGCGCCTATCGCGCGGCGCTTCAGGAATATCAGCGCAGAGACCGCCGGTTCGGCGGCGTCAAAGCATGAACGGGAGGATCACCATGGTTCAACGCATCATCACGGGCGTCGTGGGCATCTCGGCGCTGATCGCGATTCTGTATGTCCGCGGCTGGGTATCCTCGCTGGCCGTGACGCTGATCTGCCTGCTCGGCCTGTATGAGGAATACCAGGCGTTCAAGACCGGTGGGCACAGGCCGGCGGCCTGGCCAGGCCTGTGCGCTGCGCTGCTGCTCTGGCCGGCCTACGCGTGGAAGGGACCCAACGGCATCCTGCCGCTGCTGGTGCTGGCGATGCTGCTGACCATGCTCTGGATCGTGCGGCGTAAGGAGCCGTCCTGGATCGACGCGGCCGCCTCGCTCTATCCGCTGCTGACGGTGTTCCTGCCCATGTCGCTGTTCCTGATCCTGCTGGACGGCGAGCGATTCCCCGTCGGCATCACGCTCGTCGTGCTGACTTTTGTCATCTCGTTTGCCGGCGACATCTTCGCCTATTTCATTGGCTCGTTCTTTGGCTGGCACAAGCTCTGTCCTGCGGTCAGCCCCAAAAAGACGGTTGAAGGGTCGATCGCAGGGCTTGTGGGCGGCGTGCTGACCTGCATTGCCGCATTTTACCTGTGCGCCAGGGGCGGCCTGCCCACGCCCGGAGCGATTGACGTCGTCGTGCTGGCCCTGATCGGCGGCGTCGCGGGCCAGGTTGGGGATCTCACGGCCTCGCTGGTCAAGCGCCACTGCGGCATCAAGGACTTTGGCTCGATCTTCCCGGGACATGGCGGGATCATGGACCGCATGGACAGCGTGCTATTTACGCTGGTCGTCGTGTGCGCCTACTGTCTGCTGTACGTATGACGAAAGGAGAAATGCGCATGCGTAAACTGGCCATACTGGGTTCGACCGGCTCCATCGGCTCGCAAGCGTTGCAGGTCGCCGCGCTGCACGCCGACCGCTTTCAGGTGACGGCACTGGCCGCCCGTTCGAGCTATGCGCGCTTTTTTGAGCAGGTGCGCGCCTTCCGTCCGCGCGTGGCGGGCCTGTGCGTTCCGCCGGCAGAGATTCCGGAGGATCTGAAGGACGGCATCGACTGGATCTTCGGCGAGGATGCCATCACCCGCATCGCGCGCGAGGCCGACGCGCAGGATGTGCTCGTCTCGGTGGTCGGCATTGCGGGCCTTTCCGCGGTCATGGCGGCCCTGCACAGCGGCAAGCGCGTGCTGCTGGCCAACAAGGAGCCGCTCGTGGCGGGCGGCGCGCTGGTGACGCAGGCGGCGCGTGAAGCCGGACAGCCGCTGCTGCCCGTGGATAGCGAACACAGCGCGATCTTTCAGTGCCTGCAGGGCGCGCAGGGGAATACGCCGCGCCGCCTGCTGCTGACGGCCTCGGGCGGGCCGTTCCGCACCTGGGCGGCGGAGAACATCTACCGCGCGACGAAGGAGCAGGCGCTGCGCCATCCGAACTGGTCGATGGGTCAAAAGATCACCGTCGACTCGGCGACGATGATGAACAAGGCGCTCGAGGTGATCGAGGCGCGCTGGCTGTTCGACATGCCCGCGCAGAAGATCGACGTGCTCGTGCATCCACAGAGCGTCGTGCACTCCATGGTCGAATACGCGGACGGCGCGGTCATCGCGCAGCTGGGCACGCCGGACATGCGCCTGCCGATCCTGTATGCGATGTCCTGGCCGGAGCGGCTGCCCACGGGCGGCGCGTTCATCGACTGGACGCAGCTGCGCGCGCTGACGTTCGAGGAGCCGGATACGGAAAAATTCCCGGCGCTGCCGCTGGCCTATGAGGTGCTGCGCGCGGGCGGCACGGCGCCCGCCGTGCTCAACGGCGCGAACGAGGAGGCCGTGCAGGCCTTTCTGGAGGACCGCATCTGCTTCGGACGCATCACGCAGGTCGTGCGCGAAGCGCTGGAGCGCGCGCCGGTCGTCTCCAACCCAACGCTGGAGCAGGTCTTTGAGGCGGACCTTCAGGCGCGCCGCATCGCACGCGATCTGATCGGCTGAGCGCGCAAAATCGCGCCCGCCGGGAAGAATAAGCCTGGCCGGCGCGTAGAATAGCAGGGCGGTCCCCAAACCGGACGCCCGGCGCATGCCGAAGCATTCAGAAAAGGAGCGTGTTTCTCATCATTAGCACGATTTTTTACGTACTGCTTGCGCTTCTCCTGCTGGGCGTCCTGGTCACGGTGCACGAGGCGGGCCATTTCCTGGTCGCGCGCCTGTGCGGCATCCAGGTGATGGAGTTCTCCATCGGCATGGGGCCCAAGCTGTTCTCGCGCACGGGCAAGCGCGGCACGATCTATTCCCTGCGCGTGCTGCCCGTGGGCGGCTACTGCAAATTCTACGGCGAAGACGAGGACGTGGACGATCCCCGCGCGTACAACAAGCAGGCGGTCTGGAAGCGCTTTCTGTCCGTGCTCGCAGGCCCGGTGATGAATTTCGTCGCCGGTTTTGTGATCGTCCTGGTGTTCGTGTTCGCCATCGGCGAGTATTACCTGCAGGTGCAGGAGGTGACGCCGGACATGCCCGCCGCGCAGGCGGGTCTGCTCGCCGGCGACGTGCTGGTCGGCGTCGACGGCTTGGCGGTGTCGGACCCGCAGGCCGTCTCCAACGCCGTCGCGAACAGCGGCGGCCAGCCCGTGACGCTGACCGTCATGCGCGCGGACGGCTATGCCGACGTCGTCGTCACGCCGCAGGCGGGCGAGGAGCCGGGCACGTATGCGATCGGCATCCTGTATGGCAGCGCGCGCGTGCGTCTGCCGTTTTGGGAGAGCGTGCAGGTCTCGGCGAACTGGTGCGTGTCGGTCGTACAGGAGGTGTGGCGCGCGCTCGTCGGGCTGGTGACGCGCGGCGAGGGCGCAGATGAGATCGCCGGGCCCGTGGGCACGATCGACGTCATCCAGCAGCAGACGCGTGTGGGCGGCCTGGACGTCTACCTCAAGCTGGCCGCGCTGATCAGCCTCAACCTGGGCCTGATGAACCTGCTGCCCATCCCCGCGCTCGACGGCAGCCGCCTGATCTTCTTCCTCATCGAGGCGGTGCGCCGCAAGCCGGTCAATCCCAACGTCGAGGGCGCCATCCATATGGCCGGATTTGCGCTGCTGATGCTGGTGGTCGTCGTCTTTACCTATCAGGACATCCTGCGCATCTTTGCTTGACGCTTGGAAGGAGAGGAACGCAAATGACAAGGCGTGTACAGGTCGGCGCGGTGGCCGTGGGCGGCGGCGCCCCGGTGAGCGTGCAGTCGATGACGAACACGGACACGCGCGACGTGGAGGCGACGCTTGCGCAAATCCGCGCGCTTGCGCAGGCCGGCGCGGACATCGTGCGCGTCTCGGTCTACGACATGGACTGTGCGAAGGCCGTGCGCGCGCTGGTGGACGGCTCGCCCGTGCCGCTGGTCGCGGACATCCACTTTGACCACAGGCTGGCCATCGCCGCGGCGGAGAACGGCATCAGCAAGCTGCGGATCAACCCCGGCAACATCGGGGGCGAGCAGAACGTGCGCGCCCTGGCAGACTGCGTGAAGGCGCACCATATCCCCGTGCGCATCGGCGTCAACTCCGGCTCCGTCGAGCGCGAGATCCTGCAAAAGTACGGCGGCCCGACGCCGGAGGGCATGCTCGAGAGCGCGCTGGGACATGCGCGCATGCTCGAGCGCTGCGGCTTTTACGACATGGTGCTCTCGATGAAGGCCTCCAACGTGCCCGATACCTACGCCGTCTACCGCCTGGCCGCCGAGCGCTGCGACTATCCGCTGCACGTGGGCGTCACCGAGGCGGGCCTGCCCGGCGAGGGCACGCTCAAGTCGGCCATCGGCATCGGCGCGCTGCTGCTGGCCGGCATCGGCGATACGATCCGCGTATCGCTGACGGGCGACCCCGTGCCCGAGGTCCGCGCCGGGCTGGACATCCTGCGCGCGGTGGGCCTGCGGCGCGACCACATCAGCTACATCTCCTGCCCGACCTGCGGGCGCACCTGCATCGACGTGGGCGGCATCATGGCCCGCGTGCAGAAGGAGCTTGCGGACGTTCGCGCGCCGCTCAAGGTCGCCGTGATGGGCTGCGTGGTCAACGGGCCCGGCGAGGCGCGCGAGGCGGACGTGGGCGTCGCGGGCGGCAGGGACGGCGGCGCGCTGTTCGTCAAGGGCAAGGCGCCGCGCAAGATACAGGGCGACCTGGCGCAGGCGCTCATCGATGAAGTGCGCGCGATGCTTCGCGCAGAAGGAGAGGGCTTGTCTTGAACAACGCGTCGTGGCAGGAGCTGCTGGGACCGCAGCTCGCCGCCGTTTCCGGCCATCTGACGTTGAGCCGGGCGAAGGTGAGCCGGGACGGGCAGCGCCTGCTCGTCTGCTTTACGTCCGATCAGCTGATCGGCGAGAAGGATTTTCTGTCCGTCAAGCGCGCGCTGCAGGCGGGCTTTCCGGAGTGCCGCGTGTCGCTGCGCATCACCAGCCCGCAGCTGGCCGAGGACTTCCGGCGCGCGCCGGACAAGTACGGCGCGGTGCTGGCCGGCTGTATCGGCCGCCACTCGCCGTCGCTTCGTCCGTGGCTGTCGCAGGTGCGCTGGACCATGCGCGACGGCGCGCTGTGCGTCGTGCTGCCCATCGCGGCGGCGCTGCCCTACTTTGAGCGCAACGACACCGCGGCGTTCCTCTCGCGCATCGTGCGCGACGTGTTCGCCATCGACGTGCCGGTGCGCCTGGAGGTCAGCGGCGATCAGGAGCGGCAGATTGCAGACCTGCTCGAGGAGCGCCGCAAGGAAGAGGAGCTGCTCGCGCGCGAGGCCGCGCAGAGCGTCGCCCAGCAGAAGGCGGAAAAGCCCAAACAGCGCCCGAAAAACGTCTATGGCCGCGCGATCGCCGATCCCGCGGTCGAGATCCGGGAGCTGCTCGAGGACAGCGGCAAGGTCGTGCTGTGCGGCGAGGTGCTGACCGCGGAGACGAAGGAGCTCAAGGGCGGCGAGATGCTGCTGCTCACGTTTGCGCTCACCGACTACACCGGCACCATCCAGTGCAAGGCGTTCCTGCGCTACAAGAACCGCTTCCGCAAGCAGGAAGAGGGCAAGGAACCAACGGAGCAGGAGAAGAAGGCCGTGCAGGATGTCGTCGACGCGGTCAAGCCGGGGGAGTGGCTGCTCGTGCGCGGCGAATGCCAGTTTGACAAGTTTCTGCATGAGACGTCCGTCATGGTCAATGACATCAACCTGCACGACAAGCCGCGGCGCGTCGATACGGCCCCGCGCAAGCGCGTCGAGCTGCACCTGCACACGCAGATGAGCAGCATGGACGCCGTCTCGTCTGCCTCGGCATTGATTGGGCGCGCGGCGGAGTGGGGCCATCCGGCCGTGGCGGTGACGGATCACGGCGTCGTGCAGGCGTATCCGGAGGCGTTCGGCGCGGCTAAGAAGAAGGGCATCAAGCTCATCCCGGGCGTCGAGGCCTATCTGACGGATGAGACGACCGTCGTCACCGACGCGGACGGGCGCTCGATCGACGATCCGATCGTCGTGCTCGACTTTGAGACGACCGGCCTGAACCCGCGGCGCGACCGCGTCATCGAGATCGGCGCGGTGCGCATCCAGAATGGCCAGGTCGTCGAGGAATTCTCGCAGATGGTCAATCCCGGCACGTCCATCCCGGCCAAGATCGTGGAGCTGACCGGCATCAACGACAGCATGGTCCGCGATGCGCCCGCCGCGGATACGGCCATCCCGCAGCTGCTCGAGTTCATCGGCGGGGCGGCCATCGCCGCGCACAACGCCACGTTCGACGCGTCGTTCCTGCGCGAGGAGTGCAAGCGGCTGGGGCTGACGTTTCAGCGGCCCGTGATCGACACGCTGGAGTTCTCCCGGCGCATGTATCCCAGCCTCAAGAGCCACCGCCTGGGCGCGGTGTGCAAGTCCCTGGGCATCAGCCTCAAAAACGCCCACCGCGCCGTGCACGACGCGCGCGCCACGGCGCACATGCTCAACAAGATGTTCTTCGCCGCGCGCGAAAAGGGCGTGGAGAAGCTCTCCGACATCAACGGCGCGCTGCAGGGCGGCGCGATCGGCGAGTCGTACCACATCATCCTGCTGGCCGAGAGCCAGAAGGGCATCGAGAACATCAACCGCATGGTCTCCGAGGCGCACCTGCACTACTTCCACCGCGTGCCGCACACGCCGCGCTCGCTGATCCAGAAGTATCGAGAGGGCGTGATCGTCGGCTCCGCCTGCGAGGCGGGCGAGCTGTTCCGCGCAATCGTCGACGGCAAGAACGACACGGAGCTCTCGCGCATCGCGCGCTTTTACGACTACCTGGAGATTCAGCCCATCGGCAACAACGCCTTCATGCTGCGCAACGGCACCGCCGAGAGCGAGGAGGCGCTGCGCGACTTCAACCGCAAAATCGTCTCGCTGGGCGAGAAGCTCGGCATCCCCGTCGTCGCCACGGGCGACGTGCACTTCATGGACCCCAAGGATGCGATCTTCCGCGCCATCCTGATGGCCGGCAAGGGCTTTGAGGACGCCGACGAGCAGCCGCCGCTGTACTTCAAGACCACGGACGAGATGCTCGAGGAGTTCGCCTATCTGGGCCCGGAGAAGTGCGAGGAGGTCGTCATCGACAACCCGCTCAAGATCGCCGCGCGCGTGGGCGACGTCAACCTCTTCCCGCGCCACCCGGAGGGCAAGGAGACGTTCCAGCCCTTCTGGCCCGACGCGGCGGACAACATCCGCAACATGTCCTACCAGCAGGCGCATGAGTGGTACGGCGACCCGCTGCCCGAACTCGTCGAGGCGCGCATCGAAAAGGAGCTCAAGGCCATCATCGGCTACGGCTTTGCCACGCTGTACAACATCGCCGAAAAGCTGGTCAAGAAGTCCAACGCCGACGGCTACCTCGTCGGCTCGCGCGGCTCGGTCGGCTCGTCGTTCGTCGCGCACCTGGTGGGCATCACCGAGGTCAACGCGCTGCCGCCGCACTACCGCTGCCCGCAGTGCAAGTACGTCAATTTCGACGTGGATAAGGCCAAGTACAAGGTCGGCGTCGACCTGCCGGAGATGAACTGCCCGGTGTGCGGCGCACCGCTCACGCGCGACGGCTACGAGATCCCGTTTGAGGTCTTCCTGGGCTTCAAGGGCGACAAGGTGCCCGACATCGACCTGAACTTCTCGGGCGTGTATCAGCCGCGCGCGCACGCCTACATCGAAGATCTGTTCGGCAAGTCGCAGTGCTTCCGCGCGGGCACCATCGGCACGCTGGCGGAAAAGACCGCCTATGGCTTTGTGAGCAAGTACTGCGAGGAGCGCGGGCTGCACGTCACCGAGGCGGAGAAGAACCGGCTCGTGCAGGGCTGCGTCGGCGTCAAGCGCACGACCGGCCAGCACCCGGCGGGCATGGTGGTGCTGCCCAAGGAGTACACGATCTACCAGTTCACGGCCATCCAGCACCCGGCGGACGACGTGAACTCCAGCGTGATCACCACGCACTACGACTTCGGCTCCATGCACGACGTGCTCGTCAAGCTCGACGTGCTCGGCCACGACGATCCCACGATGATCCGCATGCTCATGGACCTGACGGGCATCGACGCGCGCACACTGCCGCTGACCGATCCGAAGGTCATCTCACTGTTCTCCTCGCCGGAGGCGCTGGGCGTGACGCCCGAGCAGATCCACAGCAAGACGGGCACCTACGGCGTGCCGGAGTTCGGCACGCGCTTCGTGCGCCAGATGCTGGAGGAGACGCATCCGACTACGATGAACGAGCTGCTGTCGATCTCGGGCCTGTCGCACGGCACGGACGTGTGGATCGGCAACGCGCAGGAGCTGATCCATCAGGGCGTCGCGCTGGCGGATTGCATCTGCACGCGCGAGGACATCATGAACGGCCTGATCGCCATCGGCGTCGACTCGAAGATGGCCTTTGACACCATGGAGAGCGTGCGCAAGGGCAAGGGCCTCAAGCCCGAGATGGAGCAGGCGATGATCGAGCGCCACGTGCCCGACTGGTTCATGGACTCGTGCAAGAAGATCAAGTACATGTTCCCCAAGGGGCATGCGGTCGCCTATGTGACGATGGCGCTGCGCATCGCGTGGTTCAAGGTGTACCGGCCGGAGGCGTACTATGCGGCTTTCTTCACCGTGCGCGCGGACTGCTTCGACGCGAGTGTGCTGGCCGGCAGCATCGAGAGCATCGAGGAGCACATGAAGCAGATCGACGCGATGAAGGACGCCACAGCCAAGGACAAGGACATGTACACCCTGCTGGAGCTGGTGCTGGAGATGAACTACCGCGGCATCCGCTTCGCGCCCGTGGACCTGTACAAGTCCCAGGCCGCGCAGTTTGAGGTGGTGGAAAAGGGCGTCATCCGCATGCCCTTCAACGCGCTGCCGGGCGTGGGTGCGGCGGCCGCGCAGGGCATCGTGGACGCGCGCGCGGACGGGCCGTTCATCTCGGTGGAGGAGTTCAAGGAGCGCACGCGCCTTTCCACCTCCGCAATTGACCTGCTGCGCGAATGCGGATGCCTCAGCGGCCTGCCCGAGACCAACCAAGTGTCGCTCTTTACGATGTGAGCGCTGAAAAACAGCGCAAAAGCGCCCCGATTCCCGGTTGGAGGGGGTTGTAATTCACTTCTTCCTGTGTTATAATAATCGTCGTAGGAAGGAAGTAGGAGTTTGTGCCGCTCCATTTGCGGCTTGCGTGAAAGAGTGGGCTTGACATCCCACTCTTTCCTGTTGTTTGTCCGATTGACGCTTTGAGGAGTGTGTGCATGGCGCAAAGCGACATCATCGCCATTGCGGTGCCCGCGTGCGAGGCGCTCGCGCGCGAAATGAACTACGAATTGGTCGACGTCGAGCTCGCCAAGGAAGGGCCCGGCAAGTATCTTCGCATCTATATCGACAAACCCGGCGGCATCACGCTCGACGACTGCGAGGCGTTTCACCGCGCCATTCAGCCCAAGGTCGAGCGGGTGGATTATGACTTTTTGGAGGTCTGCTCGCCCGGTATTGACCGCCCGCTGAAAAAACAGCGGGATTTTGACGCGCACGCGGGCAAGCAGGTGCAGGTGCATCTGTACCGCCCGGTGAACCGGCAGAAGGTCTTCGAGGGGACGCTCGTGGGCCTCGTGGACGGGGAGATCGTGCTCGATACGCCGCAGGGCCGCATGCGCTTTGCGCAAAAGAGCGCCTCGCGTGTCACGCCCGTCCTGCACTTTGAGGATGCCGATTTTGACGCCGACTTTGACGAAACGGAAATGGAAACAGAGGGAGCTGGAAACGATGAATCGTGAGGTTATCGAGGCGATCAACGCGCTGGCCAAGGAGAAATCCATCAGCAAGGAAGTTCTCTTCAGCGCGATTGAGGAGGCGCTCAAGTCCGCCTATAAAAAGAGCCTGAAGAAGGCGCCCGCCGGCATGCCCAACGTGCGCGTCGTGTTGGACCGCGATGACGGCACCGTGCAGGTCTTCGCGCGCAAGGTCGTGGTCGACGAGGTGTTCGACGACACCACCGAGATCTCGCTCGAGGCGGCGCGCGCCATCCAGCCCAGCTACGAAGAAGGCGACATCGTCGAGACTGAGGTCACGCCGCGCAACTTCGGCCGCCTGGCCGCGCAGGCCGCCAAGCAGGTCATCGTCCAGCGCATCCGCGAGGCCGAGCGCGGCATCATCTACGACGAGTACATCGAAAAGGAGAACGAGATCCTCACCGCCATCGTCAAGCACGTCGAGGGCAAGAACGTCTTCGTCGAGCTGGGCAAGACCGAGGGCATCATCGACCCCGGCCACATGATGCCCGGCGAGGAATACGCCCTGGGCGACCGGCTCAAGGTCTACGTGCTTGAGGTGCAGCGCTCCAGCAAGGGGCCGCAGGTGCTCGTCTCCCGCACGCATCCGGGCCTGGTCAAGCGCCTGTTCGAGTTGGAGGTGCCCGAGATCCAGAGCGGCGACGTGCAGATCAAGTCCATCGCGCGCGAGGCCGGCTCGCGCACGAAGATGGCCGTCTTCTCCTCCGATCCGCTGATCGATCCGGTCGGCTCCTGCGTCGGGCCGCGCGGCGCGCGCGTGGAGCGCGTGGTCGCGGAGCTCAAGAACGAGAAGATCGACATCATCAAGTGGTCGTCGGATCCGGCGGAGTTCATCGCCAACGCGCTCAATCCCGCGCGCGTGCTGAACGTGATCGTGTCGGACAAGGAAAAGTCCTGCCGCGTGATCGTGCCGGATAACCAGCTGTCCTTGGCCATCGGCAAGGAGGGGCAGAACGCTCGCCTGGCCGCCAAGCTGACGGGCTGGAAGATCGACATCAAGAGCCAGACGCAGGCGGAGCAGGCCGAGGAGGAAGAGGCCGCCGCTCAGGAGCCCGAGGCGGAAGAGATCTAAAAGGGGTGTAGCGATTGCTCAAGCCACGCAAGATCCCCATGCGCATGTGCGTGGGATGCCGCGAGATGAAGCCCAAGCGCGAGCTGCTGCGCATCGTCAAGTCGCCAGAGGGCGTCATTGCCTTCGACCGCATAGGCAAGTCGCCTGGCCGGGGCGCGTATGTCTGCCCAAGCCGCGAGTGCCTGACGCGCGCGGTCAAACAGCGCCAGCTCGAGCGCGCGCTGGAGACCCGGGTGGGCGAGGATGTGTACGCGATGCTCATGGAGCAGGTGGAAGCACATGAGTGACGCAAAGGTATGGGGCCTGATCGGCCTCGCCAGCCGCGCGGGGCAGGTTGCGTCCGGCGAGAGCGCATGTGAAATCGCCCTCAGGCGGGGCGAAGCCGCGCTGGTCCTGCTGGACGAGGGCGCATCCGCCGGCGCGCGCAAGGCGCTGTCGGATGCCTGCGCCTACCGCGGCGTGCCGCTCTTCATCGTCGAGGCGGGTCGCATCGCCGCAAGCACCGGCAAGCCAGGGCGCATGGCGGCAGCAGTCAAACCGGGTTCTCTGGCGCAGCAACTGCACAGGTTATTGCAGCCGGATTCAAACATATAGATTTCCCATAATCCTAAATTCAATCGCTGATAAGCGGGGGTGCAAGGGCCGAATGTCCAAAGTCAAGGTGCAAGAAGCTACAAAAGAACTGAGCCAGGGCGCCGGCAAGCTGCTGGAAGAGGTGACGCGCGTTCGCAAGAGCGCACAGGATCTGCTTCAGTCGCTCAAGAAAGCGGAGTCCTCCTTCCTCCAAAAGGAGGAGGAGCTCAAGGAGCAGGAGCTCAAGGAGCAGCAGCGCCAGATCATGAGCGCGCAGAGCAAGGCATGGACCATGCCTGACGCCGAAGAGCCCGCCGCGCCCGAAGCCGAGCCCCAGGCAGCAGCGCCCGTACAGAAGAAGCCTGAGGAAAAGCCGGCCCCGGCGCCTCAGCCGGCCGTGGAAAAGCGTCCGCAGCCTGCCGTCACGCCGGCCGCGCCTGTCCGTCCGGCGGCGCCCGCCCCGGCCTCCGGTGCGCCCGCGTCGCCGCGGCCCGTCCGTCCGGCCGCGCCCGTTGCGCCCGGCACACAGCGGCCGATGCAGCGGCCTGTGGCACAGCAGGGCGCACAGGGCCGGCCGATGCAGCCGCGCCCGTATCAGGGACAGGGCGCGCAGGGCGGCCGTCCCTATGGTCAGAGCCCGCAGGGCGGTCCGGCGCGGCCCATGAACGGTCCGCGTCCGATGGGCCCGCGTCCCTTCGGCCAGGGCGGCCCGCGCCCGGCAGGCGCTGCCGGTGGTCCGCGTCCGTCCGGTTCGTTCGGCCAGGGCGGTTCGCGCCCGATGGGCCCGCGTCCCGGCATGGGCCGCAAGGGGCCGGAGCTTGTGCCGACGGTCGAAAAGGAACGCGTGTCCAACTACGACCCGAACAAGAAGCTCTACATGCGTCAGCATGATCCGGAGCGCGTCGCACGCAACCGCAAGCAGCTCGTACGCGAAAACGGCATCGGCTTTGACGACGAGGTCGTGCGCGGCGGGCGTAAGAAGCGCAAGCCGCAGTCCGTCCAGCAGACGATGGCGCCCATCAAGATCGAAAAGGCGTACATGACCGCCGAGACGATCACTGTCAAGGACCTGACCGAGCGCATCGGCAAGCCCGCGGGCGAGATCATCAAGAAGCTGCTGCTGCTGGGCATCATGGCCACGATCAACCAGGAGCTCGACTACGACACCGCGCAGCTGGTCTGCTCGGAGTTCGGCATCGAGTTGGAGAAGAAGTTAGAGAAGACCGCGGAGGACGTGCTCACCGAGGCCGACGAGGTCGTGGACGACGAAGACGATCTGCTGCCGCGTCCGCCGGTCGTCACGATCATGGGCCACGTCGACCACGGCAAGACCTCGCTGCTGGACTACATCCGCAAGTCGCACGTCACGGCGGGCGAAGCGGGCGGCATCACGCAGCACATCGGCGCGTATACAGCCCAGTGCAACGGGCGCACCATCACGTTCCTGGATACGCCGGGCCATGAGGCGTTCACCTCGATGCGCGCGCGCGGCACGCAGGCGACGGACATCGCCGTGCTGGTCGTGGCGGCGGACGACGGCGTCATGCCGCAGACGGTCGAGTCGATCAACCATGCCAAGGCGGCCAAGGTGCCGATCATCGTGGCCATCAACAAGATCGACAAGCCCGGCGCGAACATCGAGCGCGTCAAGGAGGACCTGACCCGCTACGAGATCGTCTCCGAGGAGTGGGGCGGCGACACGATCATGGTGCCCGTCTCCGCGCACACGGGCGAGGGCATCGAGGAACTGCTGGAGAACATCCTGCTGCTGGCCGACGTGCAGGAGCTGCGCGCCAATCCCAAGCGCGCCGCGCGCGGCGTCATCATCGAAGCGCGCCTGGACAAGACGCGCGGCCCGGTCGCGACGGTGCTCGTGCAAAACGGCACCCTGCACACCGGCGACAACGTCGTGGCAGGCATGGCCTTCGGCCGCATCCGCGCGATGGTCAACTCCCGCGGCGAGCGCGTCAAGAGCGCCGGCCCGTCCATGCCGGTGGAGGTCATCGGCTTTGGCGACGTGCCGGAGGCGGGCGACGCGATCAGCGCGGTCGATGAGCGCCTGTCCCGCCAGGTGGTCGAGGAGCGCCGCGCCAAGCAGAAGGCCGAGATGGTCAAGAAGTCTGCGCGCGTTACGCTCGACGAGCTGTATTCGCAGATCGCGGCCGGCAATGTGAAGGACCTGAACATCATCATCAAGGCGGACGTGCAGGGCTCGGTCGAGGCGGTCAAGCAGTCGCTGGAGAAGTTGAGCAACGACGAGGTGCGCGTGCGCACGATCCACAGCGGCGTGGGCGCGATCACCGAGAACGACGTAATGCTCGCCAACATCGACAACGCGATCATCATCGGCTTCAACGTCCGCGCGGATGCCAAGGCGACCGCAGCGGCCGCGCGCGACAACATCGACATCCGCTTCTATCGCATCATCTATCAGGCAATCGAGGACGTCGAAAACGCCATGAAGGGCCTGCTTGCGCCGGAGTTCAAGGAGAACGTCCTGGGCCATGCCGAGGTGCGCACCGTGTTCAAGGTCTCGGGCGTCGGCACCGTGGCGGGCAGCTATGTCACCGACGGCAAGGTACAGCGCAACGCGTCCGTGCGCCTGCTGCGCGACAACGTCGTCGTGTTCGAGGGCAAGCTGGATTCGCTCAAGCGCTTCAAGGACGACGCGCGCGAGGTCGCAGCCGGCTACGAGTGCGGTATCGGCCTGGAGAAGTTCAACGACATCAAGGAAGGCGACGTCATCGAGTGCTTCGTGATGGAGGAAGTCGCTCGCTGATCCCTTCGCCAGAGGAGAGACCATGCCATTTCAATATGAACGGACGGATCGCATCGCCGAGGAGATGCGCCGGGAGATCGACCACATCATCCGCGAAGATCTGAACGACCCGCGCATCGCGGGCACGTTCAGCATCACGCGCGTGGATGTGACGCGCGACCTGCGCTATGCCAAGGTCTTTGTCAGCATCCTGGAGCCGGAAAACCGCGAGCCGATGATGGCCGCGCTCAAAAAGGCGGCCGGATTCGTGCGCCGGACGGTCGGCAAGCGGATTGTGATTCGCTACACGCCGGAGATCCTCTTCGAGTTGGATACCAACATTGAGTACGGCGTGCGCATCGCAAGCCTGATCGATCACGTCATCGCAGAAGAAGAAAAGAGGACCGAAGATGCCGATTCCTGAGCGCATGCTCACCGCAATGAAACAGGCACAGCGCGTTGTGCTGATTGCCCACGTGTCGCCGGATGGCGATACGCTGGGCTCGGCGCTCGCGCTGCGCCTTGCCCTTTTGGCCATTGGCGCCGTCGCGGATGTCGTCTGCCAGGACGCCGTGCCCGAACTGTACGCGACCCTGCCGGGTGCGGGGACGGTCGTCCCGCCGGAAAAGGTCGCCGGGCGCGTTTACGACCTGGCTGTGGCCGTCGACGTGTCCGATGCGCTGCGCATGGGCGATTGCTCGCCGGTTTTTGAGGCCGCGCGGTCACGGATGGTCGTCGACCATCACGGGACCAACACGCGCTTTGGCGAGGAAAACTGGGTGGATCCGGACGCCTCGGCGACGGGCGTGCTCGTGCTGCAGCTCGTGCGCGCGCTGGATGCAGAGCTTACGCCGGAGATCGCCCGGTGCCTGTTCGTGGCGCTGTCCACGGATACGGGACATTTCCAGTACCAGAACACCAACGCGCAGGCCCTGCGCGCGGCGGCGGACTGCGTGGAGGCGCACATCGACGTCGCGCAGATCACAGAGGGGCTGTATCGCGAGCGGCCGCGGGCCAAGACGGAGCTGCTCGCCTGCGCGCTGCGCTCGCTGAGGTTCGAGCGCGGCGGTCGCCTGGCCTACATGAAGCTCTCCCGCGCAGACTTTGAGCGCTGCGGGGCGAGCGACGCCATGAGCGAGGGCCTGATCAACTACGCCATCGAGACGCAGGGCGTGAAGGTGGCGTTCTTGGCGCGCGAAAACGACGCGGGCGTCAAGTTCTCGCTGCGCAGCCGGCCGCCGTATGACGTGGCGGCGGTGTGTCAGCGGTTTGGCGGAGGCGGCCACATCTTTGCGGCGGGCTGTACGATCGCCGCGCCGCTGGACGAGGCGATCCCGGCGATGCTCGCCGCGATCGATGTGGGGTGAAGCGCATTTGAACGGATTCCTCTGCGTGCTCAAGCCGCCGGGCATGACGTCCAGCGACGCGGTCGTGCTCGTGCGCAGGCGCCTTCCGAAGGGGACGAAGGTGGGCCATGCGGGCACGCTCGACCCGGAGGCCTGCGGCGTGCTGCCGGTGATGGTCGGGAAGGCCACCCGGCTTTTCGATTATCTCGTCGAAAAGGAAAAGATCTACGTCGCCCAGCTCAAGCCGGGCATCGAGACCGACACGCAGGACGCCTATGGACAGGTGCTGCGCGCGACCGGGGCGCATGTGACGGCGGAGCGGCTGCAATCGGTCCTGCCACAGTTTCTGGGCACGATCCTGCAACGCCCGCCGATGTACTCCGCGCTCAAGGTCGGCGGGCGCAAGCTGTATGACCTGGCGCGCGCAGGGCAGGAGGTGGAGGTCGCGCAGCGTCCCGCGCAGATCCACGAACTCCGCCTGCTCGAGCAGCTCGCGGACGGCTCGTTTCTGCTGCGCGTGCGCTGCGGACGCGGCACCTATGTGCGCACGCTGTGCAGCGACATCGGCCGCGCGCTGGGATGCGGCGCGCACATGGGCTTTCTGCTGCGCGAGCGCACGGGCGCGTTCGACATCCAGAGCGCGCATACGGTCGAGGAGATCGAGGCGGCGCAGGACCTGGAGCCGCTGCTCCTGCCCATTGACGCGCCGCTGGCGCACCTGCCGCGCGTGGATGTGGACGAGCGCGCGGCCCGCTTTTGCCTGAGCGGCAATGCGCTTCGAGCGCAACAGCTGCACGGCGAGCTCACATGCGGCGCGCCGCTGCGCGCCTATCTTGCGGGCGTGTTTGCGGGCATCGGCCGCTTTGATGGACAGGCCTTTCACTTTGACGCCATGTTACTGGAGAGAGAAGAAAGATGAAGCTTTTGACGCACGAGGCGCTTTGGTGGGGGCGGGAGACGGTGGTGGCGCTGGGCACGTTCGACGGTGTGCACGTCGGGCATGCCCGGCTGATTCGCAAGGCAAATCATCTCGCCGCGCTGTACGATCTGCAAAGCGTCGTCCAGACGTTTTCCAATCATCCGCTTGAGACGCTCGCCCCGGACCGCGTGCCGCCGCTGCTGACGACGCGCTCGGAGAAGATTGCGGCGATCAGCGCCTACAGACCCGATGCAATGGTCATGCGTCCGTTCGATCGGACGTTTGCATCGAGCTCTCCAGAGGCGTTCGTCCGTTCGCTGGTCGACACGTTGCATCCCAAGCACGTCGTCGTGGGCTTTAATTACACCTTCGGCGAGCGCGGCGCGGGTACGCCGCAGACGCTGCTCGAGCTGGGCCGGCATTTTGGGTTCGAGACGCACGTCGTGGATGCCGTCATGCGCGGCGCGGAGCCCGTATCGTCCTCGCGCATCCGTGCGGCGCTCGGCGATGGCCGCATGGGGGAGGCGACCGACATGCTGGGCAGGCCCTACAGCCTGTGCGGCGTGGTCGTGCACGGCAAGCATCTGGGGCATGAGCTTGGCTTTCCGACCGCAAACCTCGCCTGGCCGCAGGGCAAGGTGATCCCGCCGCGGGGCGTGTACTTCGCACGGGTGTGGATGGAAGGCCTGCCATACCTGGCGGTGCTCAACATCGGCACGCATCCGACGGCGCCGGAGGGGCCGCCCAGTATGGAGGCGCATCTGCTTGACTTCGAGGGCGACCTGTACGGCAAGCACCTGCGCGCGGAGCTGTGGCGCTTCTCGCGGCCCGAACGGCGCTTTGAATCGCTGGATGCGCTCAAGGCGCAGATCGGCAGGGATCTGGAGCTGACGCGCGCCTTCTTCCGGGAGCGGCTGCACGGTTGAGCTTCGAATTCGCAAGAAGAAATGAAATTGACATATTTACAAAAACGGCGGGGCATGGTAAAATAATCAGCGGGTCTGTTGAACCGCATGCGCGGTTGGTCGAATCTCCGACGTCCTACCATGCTTGCGGCGATGCCCAAATCAAATGGAGGTGTTTGTCAATGGATAAGGAACGCAAGGATCAAATCATCAAGGAATTTGCTCGCCACGAAGGCGATACCGGCTCGCCCGAGGTGCAGGTGGCGCTGCTGACCGAGCGTATCAACCACCTGAACGACCACCTGGCGGACCACAAGAAGGACCACCACTCCCGTCGCGGCCTGCTGCTGATGGTCGGTCAGCGCCGTGGCCTGCTGGCGTATCTGAAGCAGACGGATATCGAGCGTTACCGCTCGCTGATCGCGCGCCTGAACCTGCGCAAGTAAAACCTGTGGGGCGAGGACGCGCCTTGCCCCCGATGAGAGCCGTTCGTTTGGGGGAAGCCAAACGGCGGCTCTTTGCGCATGCCAAGCATCAAAGAATGATCATGATTAGGGAGGCCTCTCATGCATAAGGTATTTGAAACGGAGCTGGCCGGGCGCAAGCTGTCGCTGGACTTTGGCAAGTACGCCGGCCTGGCGAACGGCTCCGTACTGGTGCGCTACGGGGATACGGTCGTGCTGGTCGCTGCGACAGCCTCGGAGAAGCCGCGCGAAGGCATGGACTTTTTCCCGCTGAGCGTCGACTTTGAGGAAAAGCTGTATTCGGTGGGCAAGATTCCCGGCGGATTCATCAAGCGCGAAGGACGTCCGACGGAAAAGGCGATCCTGACCAGCCGCCTGATCGACCGCCCGATCCGCCCGCTGTTCAACAAGGGCATGCGCAACGACGTGCAGGTCGTGGCGACGGTGCTGTCCGTGGATCCCGATCTGCCCCCGGAAATCCCGGCGATGATCGGCTCCTCCGCTGCGCTGTGCGTGTCCGACATCCCGTTCGGCGGTCCGACCGGCTCGGTGATGGTCGGCCGCGTGAACGGCGAGCTGATCCTCTCGCCCACGGAGGCGCAGCGCGCCCAGTCCGACCTGCACCTGGTCGTGGCGGGCACGAAGGACGCCGTGCTGATGGTCGAGGCGGGCGCCAAGGAGGTCAGCGAGGACGTCATGCTCTCCGCGATCCTCTTCGCGCACGAGCACATCAAGCAGCTCGTCGCCTTCCAGGAGGAGATCGTCGCGCAGATCGGCAAGCCCAAGAGCGATTTCCCGATCGTTACCACGGGCGAGGACGTCAAGGCCGCCGTGCGCGAATACGCCTACGACAAGTGCGCCTGGTGCTTTGAGACGTTCGACCGTCACGAGCGCCAGGACCGCGAGAACGCCGTCAAGGCCGAAACGCAGGAGCACTTCGCCGAGCAGTTCGCCGGCCGTGCCAGCGAGATCGACGACGCGCTGTACTACCTCAACAAGGAGATCATGCGCAAGAAGATCCTCGAGCAGGGCATCCGTCCCGACGGTCGTAACCTGCATGAGGTTCGTCCCATCTGGTGCGAGACAGGCATCCTGCCGCGGCCGCACGGCTCCGCCGTCTTCACCCGAGGCGAGACGCAGGTCATGACCGTGGCGACGCTGGGCGCCGTGGGCGAGGCGCAGATGCTCGACGGCCTGAGCAACGAGGACACCAAGCGCTACATGCACCACTACAATTTCCCGCCGTATTCGACCGGCGAGGCCGGACGCATGCGCAGCCCGGGCCGCCGCGAGATCGGCCATGGCGCGCTGGCCGAGCGCGCGCTGGAGCCCGTCATCCCGCCGGTGGAGGAGTTCCCGTACGCGCTGCGCCTCGTGAGCGAGGTGCTCTCCTCCAATGGCTCCACCTCTCAGGCGTCCGTGTGCGGCTCCACGCTTGCGCTGATGGACGCCGGCGTGCCGATCAAGGCGCCCGTCGCGGGCGCGGCCATGGGCCTGATCAAGGACGCCGAGTCGGGCAAGGTGGCCGTGCTGACGGACATCCAGGGCCTGGAGGACTTCCTGGGCGACATGGACTTCAAGGTCGCCGGCACGATGAACGGCATCACCGCCATTCAGATGGACATCAAGATCAAGGGCATCGACGAGCCCATCCTGCGCCAGGCGCTTGCGCAGGCGCTGGAAGCGCGCCTGCACATCCTGGGCAAGATGCTCGAGGTGTTGCCGCAGCCGCGTGAGAATCTGTCCAAGTACGCGCCCAAGATCATCCGCTTCACGATCAACCCGGACAAGATCCGCGAGGTCATCGGACCGGGCGGCAAGATGATCAACAAGATCATCGCCGAGACGGGCGTCAAGATCGACATCGAGGACGACGGCAGCGTGGACATCTCCACGCCCGACGAGGAGGCCGCCGCCAAGGCGCGCCGCATCATCGAAGGCATCGCCAAGGACATCGAGGTCGGCGAGGTGTACACGGGCAAGGTCGTGCGCATCATGAACTTCGGCGTATTTGTAGAGCTGCTGCCGGGCAAGGATGGCATGGTGCACATCTCCAAGCTGGCAAACGGCCGCGTCGAGAAGTGCGAGGACGTCGTTAAGATCGGCGACGAATTGGAGGTCAAGGTCTCCGAGATCGACTCGCAGGGCCGTATCAACCTCATTCGCAACGACATCGTCTACGAAAACCGCGAGCCCATTCGCCGTGGGCCGGCAGGGGATCGCCGCCCGCCGCGCCGCGAGCGCTCCGGCGCGCCCCGCGACTGATCGCGGGCATACGAGCCCAACAGGGATGCGGCGCAGCCGCATCCCTGTTTTTCTTCCATCATGGCTGCATGAGGCAGAAAATCGTGGGAAATGCTAAGGACGACGCCGGCCGGAGGATTCCGGTCCATCAGGCGTAGAAGGAGCTGCCATGTACGACGAATTTACGCTGTCCAACGGCCTTCGCGTGATCGCCGAAAAAATCCCGCATTTCCGCTCCGTCAGCGTGGGGCTGTGGATCGGCACGGGATCCATGCTTGAGACGCGCGAGGAAAACGGCCTGTCGCACTTCATCGAGCACATGCTCTTCAAGGGCACACAGCAGCGCAGCGCCATGCAGATCGCCGAAGAGATGGACGCGATCGGCGGTCAGGTGAACGCGTTTACCTCCAAGGAATGCACCTGCTATTACGCCAAGGTCATCGATGAGCACTTTGAAAAGGCGCTCGACCTGCTGAGCGACATGCTGCTGCACGCCTCCTTCAATCCGCAGGATCTGGAGAAGGAGCGCAGCGTCATCCTGGAGGAGATCGCCATGACCGAGGATACGCCGGAAGATCTCGTCTATGAGCTGCTCAGCGAGGCGTACTTCGGCGATCACGCGCTCGCGCGGCCCATCCTGGGCCCGGCGGAGGTCATCCGCTCCGTCACGCGCGAGCAGATCCTCGCGTTCCACCGCCGGCACTACAGGCCGGACAACACGGTGCTCGCCGTCGCCGGCGGCTACGAGCTGGATCAGCTGCGCGAGCTGGCCGGGCGCTATCTGGGCGCCTGGACGGCCCCGGCGCAGGCGCAGGAGGCAGCGCCGTTTGCCGGGTGCGCGCAGCAGGTGCGCATCAAGCGCAAGGACATCGAGCAGGTCCACGTGTGTCTGGGCTACGAGGGGATCGCCACGGGCGCGGACGAGGCGTACCCGATGGCCGTGTTCAACAACATCTTCGGCGGCGGCATGTCCTCGCGCCTGTTCCAGAAGATCCGCGAGGAGATGGGCGCGGCCTATTCGGTCTACAGCTATCCGACGTCCTACCCGGACTGCGGCGTGTATGCGATCTACGCGGGCACGTCCATCCAGCAGGCGCAGCAGGTGGTCGACGAGATCCGCCGTCAGGTGGACCGCTTCCTCGCAGACGGATTCACGGACAGGGAATTCACGCAGGCGCGCGATCAGCTCAAGGGCGGCTATATCCTCGGGCTGGAGAGTACGTCCAGCCGCATGTCCGCGCTGGGGCGCAGCAAGCTGCTGCTGGGCTATGCCAACGAGATCGACGAGGTGATCCGCAGAATCGAGCGCGTGACGCCGCAGGACGTGATGTCCGTCGCGCGCCGCATCCTGGAAAGCCCGTTTGCAGCGGCGGCCGTCGGCCGCGGCGTGGAGGCGCTCAAGCTGCAGTAAAAATATCTATAAGAAAAAGCGCCCGAACGTGCTCCAAACCGTTCGGGCGCTTTTTTATGGGAAGGGGCTCGCATTCAGACCAGCGGCATGCCCGCAGCCACCCTTCGCTCCAGGCGATGGATGCGCACGTAGTAGGCGGCGGCGAGCAGCACCGTTGCGCCCGTCCAGGCGGCAATCTCCGCGTAATAGACGCCGTCCTGGCCGAGCATGAGCGGCAGCAGCCACGCGACGCTCAGGCGCATGATCAGCTCCACGATGCCGGAGATCATCGGGATCACTGTATCGCCCATGCCCTGCAGGGCCGAGCGGTAGACGTAGAGCAGGTAGAGCACGGACAGCGCGGCGCACATGACGCACAGGTAGCGGTAGGCGACGTCCAGCACGGCCGGCGCGTCCGCGCTCGAGGCGGAGACGAACAGCGCCAGAATCCAGCGGCCCGCCGCGGCCATGACGCCGCCGATGCACAGGGCCGTCAGCACGCCGATGATCGCAGAGGCGCGCAGGCCGCGCTTGATGCGCTCGAGCTGGCCGGCGCCCAGGTTCTGCCCGGTGAACGTCGCCATCGCAAAGCCGAAGGAGGTCGCGGCGATCTCCAGCAGGCCGTAGAGCTTGTTGGTGGCGGTAAAGCCCGCGACGAACACGAAGCCGAAGCCGTTGATGACGTACTGCACGCCCATGCCGCCCACGGCGATGATGGCGTTTTGCAGCGCCATGGGCGCGCCCAGGCGCACGAGCGTGCCCGACACGGCGCGGTCGGGCCGCAGCGCTTCGCGCGTCATGTGCAGCATGGGCAGGCGGCGCACGGCGAACAGGCAGAACAGCGCTGAAAAGGCCTGCGCGATGACCGTGGCGGCCGCGGCGCCGCCCACGCCCCAGTGAAAGACTGCGACAAACAGCAGATCCAGGCCGACGTTGATGGCGCAGGCGATGATCATCGCCACCAGCGGCGTGCGCCCGTCGCCCAGCGCGCGCAGCAGCGAGGCCAGCACGTTGTAGAACATGACGATGCAAAGCCCGCTGAACATCACCCGCAGGTAGACGAGCGCCTGCGGCAATACGTTGTCAGGCGTGTTGAGCAGCAGCAGCACGGGACGCGCGGCAAGGTGAAAAGCGGCCGTGAGCAGCACGGCGATGACCGCGCCCAGCAGCGCGCTCATGCCGACGGCCCTGCGCAGGCCCTGCATGTCGCCCGCGCCGAATCGCTGGGCGATGGGGATGGAAAAGCCGCCGGTGAAGCCTGTGACGATGCCCAGCGCCATCCAGTTGAGCCAGTCCGCCGCGCCGAGGGCCGCCAGGGCTTCGATGCCCGCGAACTGCCCGACGATCGCCGTGTCGACGGTGGTGTACAGCTGTTGAAAGACGTTTCCCAGCATCAGCGGCAGCGCAAAGCCCGTGATCAGCCGAGCGGGGCTGCCATGCGTCATGTCCTTTACATGTGCGCTCATCCAAATACCTCCGTGGTCGAGATGCGTTTTCATGATAGCATGGCCCGCAGAGGAAGTCAAGCGCGCGCCTTGACAAACGCGCGCGCCATGCGATATGCTGGACGAAGAAACGGGAAGGAGGAGCAGGATGCGCTTTTTACACCTTTCAGACCTGCACCTGGGCAAGCGGGTGTACGGCTTTTCCATGCTCGAGGAGCAGAGGGACGCGCTCGCCCAGGTCGAGCGCATCGCCGGCGAGCGCGAGGTCGACGCCGTCGTCGTCGCGGGCGACGTCTACGACAAGGGCGTCCCGCCGACGGAGGCCGTCGAGCTGCTCGACCGGTTCTGGACGCGCCTGCTCGCCATGGGCGTCCAAGTGCTTGCAATCAGCGGCAATCACGATTCTCCGGAGCGGCTGTCGTTCGCACAGGATATCCTCGCCGCGTCTGGGCTGCACGTCGCAGGCGTGCAGGGCGGGCAGGTGCGGCGCGTGCGGCTGTCAGATGCGTGGGGCCCGGTCGACTTCTATCTGCTTCCATTTGTGAGGCCCGCACGCGTCGCCGCGCTGTATCCGCAGGTACAGATTGCCAACGCCGACGACGCCGTGCGCGCGCTGCTTCGGGGCGCGCAGCGCGAGGCGGGCGTGCGCAGTGTGCTCATCGCGCACCAGCTCGTGCTCGCGCCGGGCGAGGAGGTCGAGCGCTGCGACTCGGAGACGGTGCAGATCGGCGGGACGGACGGCGTGTTCGTCGATGCGTTCGACGGCTTCGACTATGTGGCGCTGGGGCATCTGCACCGCGCCCAGCGCGTGGGACGCGACACCGTCCGCTATGCGGGATCGCCGCTCAAATACTCGTTTTCCGAGGCGCGGGGAAATAAGAGCGTCACGCTCGTGGAGCTGGACGCGGAAGGCGTGCGCACGCAGCTGCTGCCGCTTACCCCGCTGCGCGATCTGCGCGACCTGCGGGGACCGCTGCGGGCGATTCTGGAGGCGGCGGACGGCCCTTCAGAGGACTATGTGCGCGCCGTTCTGACGGATGAGGGGCCCGTATATGACGCCGTCGGGCAGCTGCGCCGGGTCTATCCCAACGTCATGACGATCGAATTCGAGCGCAATGCACCGGTGCAGGCGCAGGCGGCGCTGCACACGGCGGATGTGCGCGGGCGCACGCCGATGGAGCTGTTCGAGGACTTTTACCGGCGCCAGACGGGCAAGCCGCTCGACGACGGGGCGTACCAGGCCGTACAGGCGGCCGTAGAAGGCGCGCAGGAGGAAGAAGCATGAAGCCAATCACGTTGAAGCTGTGCGCATTCGGCCCCTTTGCAGGCGAGACGGCCGTGCATTTTGACGCGCTGGGCCATGCCGGCCTCTTCCTGATCACGGGCGATACAGGTGCGGGCAAGACGACGCTCTTTGACGCGATCGTCTTTGCGCTGTATGGGGAGACGAGCGGCAGCCGCAGGCGGACCGACGGCCTGCGCAGCGACTTTGCCTCGCCAGATGTGACGACCTACGTGGAATTGACGTTCAGCCATCGCGGGGCGCTCTACACGGTCTGGAGAAATCCGGGCGGATATGAGCGGCGGAGCCGGCGAGGGGACGGCGTCGTACTGGAAAAGCCGGACGCATGGCTGCGCTGTCCGGACGGACGGCAGATCGACGGGGCAAAGGCCGTCACGGCCAGAACTTCCGAGCTGCTGGGCATGGATGAAAGGCAGATGAAGCAGATCTGCATGATCGCCCAGGGCGAGTTCCTGAACCTGCTGCTGGCCAAGGACGAGGAGCGGCGCAAGGTACTGCGCCGCGTGTTCGACACGGACTTTTACCGGCGGGTACAGGATGCGCTCAAGCGGCGCACGGGCGAGCTGCGCGACCAGGTGAAGCGCCTGGAGTCGGGTGTGGAGGAGACGCTGCGCGATATGGACTGCAAGGCGTGCGCCGTGCATGACGCGCCGGATGCGATTGAGGCGCTTCAGACCATGCGCCGTACGGACGCGCAGCTGAAAAGGCAGCTGGAAAAGGCGCAGCAGGACGCACATCAGGAGGTCCAGCAGCTCTCAGAGGCGCTGGCGCATGCGCGGGAGGACAACAGGCTGCTCGACGCTCTCGAACAGGCGCGGGCGCGCGCATCGGAGCTGGAGCTGCAGACGGATGCGATGAATCAGTTGAAGGCGCGGCTGGAGCGGGCCCGACAGGCGGCCGGGATCGAGGCGGGCGTGCAGCAGGCCTGGCTGCGGGCGGACGCCGAGCGCGCAGAGCAGAAGCGAAAGGCCGAAGAGCTGTGCGCTCAGGAGCTGCAGGCCGGGGCGCGCCACGCGGAGCTGAAGCAGGCGTTCGACGAGGCGAATGGGCATGGAGATGAGATGGCCGCTCTGTTGACCGAAGCGCAACGCATCGAGCTGCTGCTGCCCCGATACGAGCAGGCAGAGCGCGCGCAGGCGCAGGCGAAGAAGGCGCAGAACGCGCTGGAGACGCTGAAAGCCCGACGCGAAGCGTGCGGGCAAAAGCTCGAGACCAACGAGCAGCAGTTGAAGACGCTGCGCGAACAGCGCGACGCAGGCGTGCAGGCCGGGCGCGAGGTGGAACGCCTGCGCGCGTCGTTGCAGGCCGACAGGGCGCGCCGTCAGGAGATGGATCGACTGGCCCAGACGACGGCGGAGGGAAAGCAGGCGCAACAGGCTTGGCAGAAGGCCAGGACGGCGCTGCAAGAGGGCAAGGCTGCCCATGATCGCGCGTATGAACGCGCCAAAACGCTGGAAGACGCCTTCTATCTCGCGCAGGCGGGCCTGCTGGCGGAACACCTGGAGGAAGGCCAGCCCTGCCCCGTCTGCGGCTCGACGCGCCATCCGCGCAAGGCCGTGCTGGCGCCTGGGACGGTCACGCAGGAGCAGCTGGACGACGCGCGCGGCCTGCGGGAGGCGGCACAGGCAGCGCTGGCGGCATGTTCTGCTGCGGAAAGCGCCGCAAACGAGCGGATGCGCGGCCTGCGCGATCAGGCAAGGCAGGCATTTATGCGCCTATTTCCCGGCGAAGACGCACCGGACGGCATGGATGCGGCCGTGCGCGCCGGCATGCGTGAGCTTGACGAGCACATCCGCCAAGGCGACGAGGCGCTGTGCGCACAACAGCGCATGGAGCAGCGCGGACAGGAAGCAGACCAGACCGTGCGTCGTCTGGAGCAAATCCAGACCGACCTGCGGTCTGAACTGGAACATATCGATGCGGACCTGCGGGATACGCAGTCCATCCTGGCCGCCGCACGGGCGGCGGAGCAATCGCTGCGCGGCGAACTGACCTATGCCACGCGCGCGGAGGCGCAGCGGCAGGCTACGGCGCTGCACGCCAGGCGGGATGCACTGGCCGGGGCGCTGGAGGGCGCCAGACGCGCTTTGGAGGAACAAGATAGGCGCTGCGTTGAGCTGCAAACGCGCAGGGAGGAAAATGCGCAGGCACTCAAGGACGCGCAGCTGAAGGCAGAGGCCGCTCAGTTCCGCTTCCTGGCGGCGCTGGAGGAGCAGGGTTTCCGGGATAAGGCGGACTTCGACGGCGCACGGATGGACGAGGCCTTCCGACACAAGGAGGAGGAGCGCCTCGACCGCTATACGAATGAGCGCCGCAGCCGTGCGGATGAGATGGCCACACTGCAATCGCAGGCGCAGGGTAAGGCGCGCGCGGACGAGACGGCGTTGCAGCAGGCGCGCGACGCAGCCCAGATGGCGGCGGGGGAAATACAGACCCGCCTCATGGATCTGACGGGGGAAATTTCCCGGCGCTCCGCTTGGCTGGACAGGCTCAACCGCGATTACGGGGCCTGGATGCGCGCGCAGGAGGCGTATGCGCTGGCAAACGAGCTGTCCGCCACGGCCGCAGGCGAGACGAACGGCCCGGGCGGCCAGCGGCTCTCGTTTGAGCAGTATGTGCAGATCTACTATTTCAACCAGGTCATCGAGGCGGCCAACGCGCGCCTGGGCGGCATGTCCGGCGGCCGCTACCGGCTGCTTAGGCGGGAGAAGACGGCCGACGGCCGGACGAACGACGCGCTCGCGCTCAACGTGCTGGATCACTACACCGGCAAGGAGCGGGACGCCAGCTCCCTCTCCGGCGGGGAGTCGTTCCTCGCCTCGCTCTCGCTGGCGCTGGGCCTTTCCGACGTCATTCAGCGCCTGACGGGCGGCGTTCAGGTGGAGACGCTCTTCATCGACGAGGGCTTCGGTTCGCTGGACGAAGAATCCCTCGAACAGGCGATGGCCGTGCTCGAGGGACTGACGACAGGCGACAGCCTCGTGGGCATCATTTCCCACGTCGCCGCGCTCAAGGAGCGCATCGGCCGCAAGATCGTCGTCACCAAGGACCCGTCCGGCAGCGCCGTGCGCGTCGTATGCGATTGAATCAGCCGCGCCGCCGGGGCGTCAGCAGCGAAAGGGGCACCGTGTACTTGTCGTACCGGCGGCCCCTTTTGTCATGCCATGCGCCGGCGGCGGACGGCACCATCACGGAGGCCGTCTTGCCCACCCGTGAGACGACGCCGCAAAGCGTGCGGGCCTCAAATGGGAAGCTGACGCGCGCGCCCACGCCGACGCCCAGCGCGGCCGCCTCCTGCGCACGCGTGGGGAGCGCGTGCGTGCACGTCCTGTGCTGAAAGAGCCCATGGGAGAGCGCGCGAAACGTCGATTGGTGCGCGCTGCATGTGCCATAGAGCGCCCACTCAGCCGCATGGCACAGCTCGTGCTCGAACACCAGCTGAAAGGCCTCCAGGGCGTCCAACGCTTCGACGCCGTTCACGGAAAACGGTCCTTTGCGCAGCCGGAAGAGGAAGTCCGTGCTCATGCGGACCTGCACGTCCGTCGCGCCGTCGGCCGCAATTCGCGCGCAGAATTTCCCAGCGCAGCGCGTCATGCGCGCCGTGCCCACGACGCATAGCTGTGGCAGGCGCCGCGCAAGAAGCCCGTCAAAGAACAGCGCGTCGTAGTGGCGCAGCATCGCGTCCAGCGCCGCAGGATCCAGCCTGCAAATCGGGCTGCATGCGAGCGCCGGCCAGGCGCAGAGCAGCCGCCTGCGGACCTCGGCGCGCAGGCGCGCAGTCTCCGGCGGCTCGATCGGACAGGGGAAGGGTATCAAGGCCGTTTCACCTCTTTTTGGAATGGATTGGCGAAGATATCTTTAAGAAAATATGTTGACAGCTTAATATATTTGTAATATATTGAATCCAACTGGCGGGCAACGCGTTCCGACTGTGCCCGCACATCCCGGGGAGGCAAGCCATGAAGAGACGCTGGAAACCCGCTGTATTTTTTCTGTTCCTGGCGATGGCCGGCGGCGTGGCCGGCTTTTGGGGCGGCATGCGCATCGCGGCAGACGACGAGGCCGGCAGCCAGCTGCTGGCGCTCGCCCACGCTCTGATCTATATCGGCCTGAGCGCATACGCGCACATCCTGCTGCACGAGGCGGGGCACATGGCCGCCGGACTCTTGACGGGCTACCGGTTCGTGTCCTTTCGCATCGCCAGCTGGACGCTGGTGCGCACGGGCGGCCGGTGGGCGCTGCGCCGGTTTTCCATTCCGGGCACGGCGGGGCAATGCCTGATGATGCCGCCTCAAGGGGTATCGCGCCCGCCCTTCGTCTGCTATAACCTCGGCGGAGCACTGGCCAATTTGCTGTGCGCAGCCGCCGGCTTCGCGTGGGGCGGGGCGTTTGGCGTCATCTTCGGCGCCATGGGGCTGATCATCGCATTGGCCAACGTCATACCTCTCGACGCAGGCGTGCCAAACGACGGATACAATCTATATGTCCTGCTCAGGAGCGAGGCCGCGCGCCGCGCCTTTGCCGCGCAGCTGTCCGTCAACGGACTGATGAGCGAGGGGAAGCGCCCGCATGAGCTGCCCGAGGCGCTCTACGCGCTCGATCCGGACGCGCAGGACCTGTTCAGCGTCACGCTGCGGCAGATGCGCTATCAACGGGCGCTGGACGAAGGGGATCTGTCCGGCGCGCAGGCAGAGCTGGATGCCATGCAAGCGCACCGGGACCGGCTGCCCAGGCTGTATGTCCTGGAGCTGGACTGCGAGCGCGCCTATATGATGATGGTCCAGGAGGAGAGCCGCGAGGCGGTGGATCGGGTGTACGGCGGGGAGACGCGCGCCTTTGCGCAGCGGGCGCAGTTCATCCCCGCCCACCTGCGCGTGGAGATCGCGTATGCGCTCCAGTGCGAAGGCGACGTCGCCCGCGCACAGGAGCTCTATGCGCGGGCGGCGAAACTTGCGGCAAGCTATCCGGTCGCCGGCGAGGCGGCCTGCGAGATGGAGCTGATGCGCGCGTGGATGCGGCGCGTCTCGTGAGCGGTTACAGGTTTGCCTCCAGGCGCACGGCGCGGCCGATGAAGTTGACGTCGGCTGCGTCGAGCGTATCGGCGCCGTATTCGCGGCCGTAGCTCTGCAGCAGCACGCGCGTGGCGTCCAGCTTTTTGACCTTGCGCAGCGCGCGGTGGTTTTTGTATTCCACGAGCATGATCGCCTCGTCCACGGGGCTCTGCGCGGGCACAATCAGCACGAAGTCGCCCGCCAGCACGCGAAAGCCGCGCATCGAGTCGTCCGGCGCGAGGAAATACAGCACCTTTTCGGGGTTGGCGCCCTCGATACGGCCGTTCTGGATGGGCAGCAGCCTGCGCGCGACGTTCTGCCAGGCGGCGTTCATCACCGGCACGGCCTTGAGCACGCCGCCCAGCGCGTCCAGCCAGATGCCGCTGGCCGCTGCGGCGCTTTCGCCCGCCTGTGAGGAGGCGACCTTCACCGCAGCGGGAGCCGGGGCGGGGGCCGCGGCCTGGCGCGCCTTTTCGGGCTGCGTCTTGATCATCTCCAGGTCGACCGTCGCGGCGATTTCGTCCAGCGAAAAGTCGGCCTCCGTCTGCTCGCGCAGGCCGATCGTGCGCAGAATGCGCCGGGCCTGGTCGTCCTGGATGATGCGCTTGCCGCTCTCCACCTCGAGCAGGTATTTTTCCGAGATGCCGCATTTGCACGCAACCTGTTTGGGGCTCAGCTTCTGTCTCGTGCGTTCCAGCAAAATGAGGTCTCCAAGACGGCTCATGTGGGGTTCCTCCTCGTTTCAAAGCATGTCATGCCCTTAAGTATAGCACAGCCCCGGCCAAAGGCAAGCGTCCGGGGCAAAAAAGCGCGCAAAGCGGATTGACAAAAATAACGCAATTGCGGTCAAGCCCCTATTCATGCGCAGGAAAATATGGTATAATAAATCGGATAATGCCAAGCCTTGCGACTATCCGAAGATAGGAGGAATCGATTCAATGCAATACTCCAAGGAAGTTGAAGAAATGGTCTGTGTCGCCAAGGGGCCGCATCACGGCCCGGCGCCCATCCCCGAAGAGGGCAAGTGGGTGCAGGCGAAGGAGATCAAGGACATCTCCGGCCTCACGCATGGCATCGGCTGGTGCGCCCCGCAGCAGGGCACCTGTAAGCTGACGCTGAACGTGAAGCAGGGCGTCATCGAGGAGGCGCTGGTCGAGACCATCGGCTGCTCGGGCATGACCCACTCCGCCGCCATGGCCAGCGAGATCCTGCCGGGCAAGACCATCCTCGAGGCGCTGAACACCGACCTGGTCTGCGACGCGATCAACACCGCGATGCGCGAGCTGTTCCTGCAGATCGTCTACGGCCGCACGCAGTCCGCGTTCTCCGACGACGGCCTGGTCATCGGCGCCGGCCTGGAGGACCTGGGCAAGGGCCTGCGCTCCCAGGTGGGCACGATGTACGGCACCAAGCTCAAGGGCACCCGCTACCTGGAGATGGCCGAGGGCTACGTGCTCCAGATGGCCCTGGACAAGGACGATCAGGTCTGCGGCTACCAGTTCCTCTCCCTGGGCAAGATGATGGACGCCATCAAGAAGGGCATGTCCCCCAACGAAGCCTACGAGAAGAACATCGGCACCTACGGCCGCTTCAAGGCTGAGGACGGCGCGGTCAAGTGGATCGACCCGCGCAAGCAGTAATAGGAGGTGTGCAGGAATGGCTCTGTTTGAAGGTTATGAACGTCGCATGCCCCAGCTCCAGCCGGTCCTCGAGAAGTACGGCTTCAAGGATTTCGATGAGCTGAAGGCTTTCAACAACTCCAAGGGCGTCGACGCCTACAAGATCGTCGAGGGCATCCAGCCCATCGCGTTTGAGAACGCCAAGTGGGCCTATGAGCTGGGCGCGGCCATCGCGCTCAAGAAGAACGTCAAGACCGCCGCCGAGGCCGCCAAGTGCATCGGCGAGGGCCTGCAGGCGTTCTGCATCCCCGGCTCCGTCGCAGACCAGCGCCAGGTCGGCCTGGGCCACGGCAATCTGGGCGCCATGCTGCTGGATGAGAAGACCGAGTGCTTCGCCTTCCTGGCCGGCCATGAGTCCTTCGCCGCCGCCGAGGGCGCCATCGGCATCGCCCGCAACGCCAACAAGGTGCGCAAGACGCCGCTGCGCGTCATCCTCAACGGCCTGGGCAAGGACGCCGCGATGATCATCAGCCGCATCAACGGCTTCACCTACGTGCAGACGAAGTACGACTACCTCTCCGCGGACGTCAAGGAAGACCACGCGCTGACCGTCGTGAACGAGACCGCCTACTCCACCGGCGAGCGCTCCAAGGTCCGCTGCTATGGCGCGGACGACGTGCGCGAGGGCGTGGCCGTCATGTGGCACGAGGGCGTGGACGTGTCCATCACGGGCAACTCCACCAACCCGACGCGCTTCCAGCATCCCGTCGCCGGCACCTACAAGAAGGAGTGCTGGGAGGCCGGGAAGCAGTACTTCTCCGTGGCCTCCGGCGGCGGCACGGGCCGCACGCTGCATCCGGACAACATGGCCGCCGGCCCCGCCAGCTATGGCATGACCGACACCATGGGCCGCATGCACTCCGACGCGCAGTTTGCCGGCTCCTCCTCCGTGCCTGCGCACGTGGAGATGATGGGCCTGATCGGCATGGGCAACAACCCCATGGTCGGCGCGACCGTGGCCGTGGCCGTGGCCGTCGAAGAGGCGCAGAAGTAAGACAGGCAAATGTCCTGGGGAACCCCGCATCAGCCGGGGTTCTCCTTTTCCATACGTTTAGTCCGGACACACGCCGCCGGGCGGCGATGTACATTATGAAAATATAAGTGCATTTGTCACGGGCGTCTGCGGCCAGCTCGGCCATGACGTCATGCAGGAACTGGCCTCCAGGGGCATCGAGGCGGTCGGCAGCGACATCGCGCCCGCACAGGGCGGCGCCTATGTCTCCCTGGACATCACGGACGGCGCGGCTGTTCGCGAGGCGCTGCGCGCGCAGCGGCCCGACGCGGTGATTCACTGCGCAGCCTGGACGGCGGTGGACGCGGCGGAGGATGCGGACAAGCAGGAACGGGTGCAAGCCGTCAACGCAGAGGGGACGCGGCACATCGCGCAGGCGTGCCGCGAAATCGGCTGCAAGCTGATGTACATCAGCACGGACTACGTGTTTGACGGCCGGTGGCGAAACGCCCTGGCAGCCGGACTGCACGGATTACGCGCCGCTGAACGTCTACGGCCGAACAAAACTGGAGGGGGAGCAGGCGGTCTGCGAGCTGGTGGAGCGGCACTTCATCGTGCGCATCGCATGGGTGTTCGGGCTGAACGGCCAGAACTTCGTGCACACGATGCTCCGCCTGGGGCAGACGCACGACACGCTGCGCGTGGTCTGCGATCAGATCGGCACGCCGACGTATACGCCGGATCTGGCGCGCCTGCTGGTCGACATGATCCAGACCGAGCGGTATGGCCGCTATCACGCCACAAACGAAGGCGGCTACATCAGTTGGTACGACTTTGCGCGGGAGATCTTCCGCCAGGCGGGCATGAACGTGAACGTCCTGCCGGTGACGACGGCGGAGTATGGCGTCTCGAAGGCGGCGCGTCCCTTCAACAGCCGGCTGGATAAGCGCAAGCTCGTTGAGAACGGCTTTGCGCCGCTGCCGGACTGGCGCGACGCGCTGAGCCGGTATCTGGCGGCGCTGCGCCCATAAGTGAAAAAAAAACGAGGCCCTTTTCCTCTCGCCATCCGGCGGGGGAAAGGGCCTTTGTTTTTTGCCGGGTCTCACATGCGCCGCACCAGCGACGTCACCCGTCCCAGGATGGACAGCTCGTCCACGATGATGGGGTCCATGTAGTCGTTCTCGGGCTGCAGGCGGAAATGCCCGTTTTCCTTGTAATAGCGCTTGACGGTCGCCTCGTCGTCGATCAGGGCGACGACGATGTCGCCGTTGTTGGCGTGCGGCTGCTTGCGCACGATCAGGTAGTCGCCCTCCAGAATGCCGGCGTTGACCATGCTGTCCCCGCGCACGCGCAGCGAGAAGTGCTCGCCGTCGCCCAGAAAGTCGGCGGAGAGCATCAGGTGGTCTTCCACGTTCTCCTGCGCCAGGATCGGCAGCCCCGCCGCTACGCGCCCGATGACGGGCACCTGAACCATCTCCTGGCGGCTGAACGAGGGATCGCCCAGCACCTCCATCGCGCGGGGCTTCATGGCGTCGCGGTGGATCAGGCCCTTCTTCTGCAGGCGTTGCAGGTGGCCGTGAACGGTCGAGGTGGACTTGAGCCCCACCGCATCGCAGATCTCGCGGACGGAGGGGGGATAGCCTTTTTCCTGAATCTCGCTCTTGATGAAGGCCAAGATCTTGGCCTGGTTGTCTCCCCGGGGCTTTTTCATGTCGAACGCCACCTTCTCTATCGTTTCATGTAGTATAACATAGACGACGCCGGAAAAGCAAGCGTTTGGAAACATTTGTTCGTCGGAAATGCGAACATCTTTGGAAGTTTAGGGAAATCAAACCAGGCGCGTTCGCATGATCCGTTCGGCGGCGCGTTCAACCTCTGGCAGAAACGACGTCAGCTTCGCAAACCGGCAGCAAAAATCGCCGTCGCCCGCGATGCCAATGCCGGCCATGAATGCCCGGAACGCGGGCATGCGACGGGCGGCCAGCCGGGGATCGTCCAGCTCCAGCACGGTCTGGCATCGCGCGAACGTCGCGCCCATCCAGAAGACTGCGTCCTGAGGATGGGGAGAGGAGAGCATACGCCGGCATCCGTCGATGGCGATGGAGCGCGCCTGGGGCCGGATGTCCGAGCGGAAGCGATAGGCGTCGGACGGACCGTGCGTCTCGCACGCCAGGTCAAACGTCTCCGCCAGCGCGTCCAGATGTCCCGGCAGGCAGGCGGGATCGAATCCGTCGCCGGTCAGCTGGCCCAGCAGCGCGGGATAGAAGTCGCCCAGCCCGTGACGTTGGAGCGCCTCGCGCGCGCGCGTATAGCGCCTGCGCACGGTGCAGTTGCACAGCGCGGCCGCGAGGATCGGAAACGTGGAGATGCCGGTGGGAAAGAGCCAGCTATTGACGCGCGCCGGGTAGGGGGCTGTGGCGTCAAACGCTCCGGCGCTGCGGCGGATGCCGTCCAGAAATCCCCGGCAGCGCGCGCGAACCCATTCAGGACGGGCATATTCGGAGGCGATTCGCCGATGCAGTGGGAGAAGCCAGCCCTCAGGATCGGCAAGGATGACCCCTGCGTTCAGCGCAAAGGCGAGGTAGTGCGTGCGCAGCACATGCTCCAACGAATCAAACGCCGCCCGTTCCAGCGTCGTGACCTCGAGCAGGGCTGCGCCGTAACGAAACTTGCCGAGCGGCGCAACGGCGTCAGGGGCGCGCAGCACGAGCACGACGTCCACGTCGGAGCTCTCAGGCCAGGCATCGCCATCCGAAGCCTCCAGTATGGAGCCGGAGAGGTAAGCGCCGCAAAAGCCCGGCAGGGCGCAGGCCTCCTCCCGCACCCAGCTTCGCGCAACCTCGACGGCCTGCGCGCGCGTCACGCGGAGGCCTCCGAGCCGGTGCGCACAAGGTTTTTCATCCAATTGTATTTGTTGACCTTCACCACGGCCACAAAGCACTTGAGGATCTGGTCGCACTTGAGGCAGGCAAAGACGATCCAGGGCGCCGCGCCGAGATACGAGGCGAGGATCGCGCTGGGCAGCACGACGAGGAACACAAAGATCGTGTCGTTTTTGAAGACAAAGCTGATGTCGCCGCCGGACTTGACCAGGCCGAACAGGCAGGGCATCTGATAGCACGTGCCGATCAGCGTGACGGATTGCACGCGCACGAACAGCAGCGACTGTGCGGACGCCTCCGCGCTGATGCCGCCGTAGAGCGAGACAAAGGGGACGGCGATCAGTGAGACGATGCCGCCGATGATCAGGCCAAGCCCCAGAAAGATGACCTGCGTCGTGCGCGCGTATTCGCGCATCAGATCCGTCCGTCCCGCGCCGATGGTCTTGCCGGTGATGATGCCGACCGCCGTCGCCAGGCCGTTGATCGCGACATAGGCCAGGGTGTTCATGTTGTTGGCCACGCTGGCGGCGGTGACGACCGCCGCGCCGTAGCGCCCGAGGATCATGCTGTTGGCCATCATGTTGACGGCCCAGACGACCTCGCCCAGCACGAGCGGCGTGCCGTAGCGGATGAAGTCGCGCTGCAGCGCGGCGTCGACGTGGCGCACGTCGCTCAGGCGGTATCCCAGCTTGCGGTCGACGCGCAGCACATACCAGGCGGCGGCCAGCATCTCCACGACGCGCGAGATGACCGTGGCAATGGCCGCGCCGCGCACGCCCAGCGCCGGCATGCCGAGCTTGCCGAAGATGAGCACGTAGTTGAGCCCCACGTTGACAAACAGCGACAGCGCGGAGATGTACATGCCGATGTTGGCGGTCTCCACGCAGCGCATGGAGGCGAGCAGCACCTGCGTGATGCAGAAGAACACGAAGGAGACGCACATATACCGCAGGTAGACGGCGCCGGCCGGGATGACCGTGGGATCGTCCGTAAAGATGCGGATGATGGGCTCCGCCGCGATGAGGCACGCGAGCGTGAGCAGCGCGCCGATGGCCGAGGCGAAGCGCAGGCCGATGGAGGCGATGCGGCGGATGTTGCGCGTGTCATGCCTTCCCCAGTACTGCGCGCCGATGATGATGACCGCGCCGCCGATGCCGGAGATGAACATCTGCAGCAGCACCTGGATCTGCGAGCCCATGTATACGCCGGAGACTGCCGCGTCGCCCAGCTCGTTGACCATCAGGTTGTCGGCGAACGAGACCAGAAACGTGATCAGGTTTTGCAGCGCGACGGGGATGGACAGGTGCAGCAGGTCGCGATAATAGTGGGGATCACGCGTCAGGATCCGGTTCATGGAGGCACCCTCTTTTCGTGCATGAATTACAAATTGCGACAGGTGCATTCTAGCATGCGCATAGGCGTGCGTCAAGCGCGAAAGGCGCTTTCGCGCAGAAAAGGGAGAATGTCCGCATCCCGTGTCCCATGGAGCGATTTTTCCGTTTTTCCGGTTGACAGATGCGATAAATCCTGCTATAATAGATTCCGCTGATTGAGCAGCAGCCGTGGAGAGTTGGCTGAGTGGTCTAAGGCGCACGACTGGAAATCGTGTGTGCGTTGATAGCGCACCCAGGGTTCAAATCCCTGACTCTCCGCCATATCTTGCGCAGGGCCTCAAGACCTGCACAGGATATAGGGGCATGGTGTAATGGTAACACGTGGGTCTCCAAAACCTTTGTTGAGGGTTCGAATCCTTCTGCCCCTGCCATAGCGGAGTAAGCGTTAAAGCTTACTCCGCTTGTTGTTATACAGAGGTTCAAGGCCCCGCCCAGACAGATCCAGCGCACGACATGTAGGCATGTCGTGCGCTTGGTTTTTTCACGGCTTATCGCCCCTTGAGCGCCCGCCATTCGTCCTCGAGCAGGGACATCAAAATGACGTCCGCATAGGCGTCCCCATCCCGGACGGCGTCTCTCAGGACGCCCTCCCGCCTGAAGCCGGCCTTTGCATACGCCCTCTCCGCCCTGGGGTTGAAGGCATATACGTCCAGGGAAAGGCGATGCAGGCGCAGGGTTTCAAACGCAAAGTCGCGCGTGACCTCCGTGGCCCACGTGCCGATGCCCTTTCCTCTCTGGGTCGAATGGTACAGACAGATGCGGAAATTGGCACAGCGCAGCACCGGATCGACCTCATTGATGACGCTCTCGCCGACGATCCTGCCGTCGGGGGCCACGATCAAAAAGAAATACCGTCCCTCTTCCAGGAGCGAGCGCTGAAAAAACGAGACGACCTCTTCCCGCGTGAATTCGGCCTTACAGCCTGTCAGCCGCGCCGCCTCCGGATCCAGCGGGCAGTAATTCTGTTCATAGTAGTTGTCCGCATCGTCGGCCCGGGCAAACCGTATGCAGTATCCGTCCCTTTCAGCGATCATGTGGTCGCCTCCCTTCATCGGTCGTCAGGATGCGCGCAGCCTCCTGCAGCAGCGTCTCCCGGTCGTTTGGCAGCTCTCCGTCGATCACCCGATCCAGCAGCCCGCGCAGCACGGCGCCGACGGCGGGGCCGGAGACGCCGAACGCCAGGATGTCCCCGCCGCCGACCGCCAGCCCGCTCAGGGACAGGCATGCGCCCGCGTCGATGCAGGCCCGCGCGCAGCGCGCGATCTCCGGCAGGGCATCCAGCCTGGCCCGCGCCCGTTCCGGGTTCTGCGCCAGCGCGTCCGCACGCTGCACCTCGAGCAGCTGAAAAAAGCGCTCCGAGCCGAGCCGGGCCAGCCAGCGGCGAACCGTTCGCGGCGCAGGGGAGAGCTCAGCGTCGTGGCAGGCGATCAGCTCCACGACCTGTTCGCGCGTGGCGTTGTCATACTTCAGCCGCCGCAGCATCGCATCGGCCATGGCGGCGCTCTCTTCCGGGTGCCGGTAGAAGTGCGTCGCCCCGGCGGCGTCGACCGTCATGCGCCGGGGATTGCCGATGTCGTGCAGCAGCATCGTGAGCCGCAGCGCCTCGTCCTGTGGCGCGCATTCGACGGCGCGCACGGCGTGCTCAAAGACATCGTAGAGGTGCCAGGGATTGCGCTGTTCCACATCCTGCATACACGCAAGCTCCGGCCAAAAGACGCAGAGTACGTCCGCATATGCCCGCAGGATGGAGCCTGCCGACGGCCCCGTGAGCAGCTTGCCCATCTCCACGCGGATGCGCTCCGGCGCGACGCAGCGCAGCATGTCGCGCTGCGCGTGGATTTCCTGCGCGGTGTCCGGCGCAATCCCGTAGCCCAGCGTGGAGGCAAAGCGCAGCGCGCGCATCACGCGCAGTCCGTCCTCGTGAAAGCGGCGCTTCGGGTCGCCGACGCAGCGGACGACGCGCGCGCGGATGTCCGCCTGCCCGCCGAACGGATCGCGCAGCGCGCCGTCCAGTCCCATGGCGATGGCGTTCATCGTGAAGTCGCGCCGGGCGAGGTCCTGCGTCAGGTCGCGGACAAAGGACACCGAGTCCGGCCTGCGCCCGTCCGAATACGTCCCGTCCGTGCGGTAGGTCGTGACCTCATAGCCCTCGCCCTGCGCCAGCACGGTGACCGTGCCATGCCGCAGCCCCGTCTCGACGATCCGGCATTCCGCCAGGCACCGCTCCACCGCCTCGGGCAAGGCGTCAGTGCAGATGTCCCAATCGTGCGGCTCGACGCCGCGGAGCAGATCGCGCACGCATCCACCCACCAGATAGGCCTCAAAGTCCGCCGCATGCAGCCGGGACAGGACGGTGCGCGCGCCTGCGGGAATCTCGTACATGGCGGACGGCCTCCTTTCGCTCTCCATTATAGCGCACGTGCAGGCGGCGCGCAACGGCGCGTCCCCACAAACAAAATACAAAAACCGCTGAAGGCTTCAGCGGTCTCATCAGGCGCGCCCATATGCGCGCCGCCTGTCAGTGGCCCAGCACAGAGGGGAGGACGATCATCGCGAGCAAACCAAACGCGACGACGCCCGCCAAAATCCGCACCGCCAGCTGCTTGCGCTCCGCGGACCTGTTTCGATTGGACATCCTGTCCCTCCCTTCCCGATGACGTGAGGACGGCATTGCCGGTAGATTTGATTATATCATGTTTTCAAAGGGCCGTAAAGCCCGAGCGCACATGCGTCCGCCATGTAAAAAAAAAGAAAAATGTTCGAAAAAGCCTGGTTTCTATGGTATAATGGGAACATTCTATCAGATGAGGTGTTCCGACATGGACAGCGGTAAAGCCGACCGATTGGCCGACAGCGACCTGTACCTGAACCGGGAGCTCAGCTGGCTGGAATTCAACCAGCGCGTGCTCATGGAGGCGGCCAATCCTGACAATCCCGTCTTTGAACGGATGAAGTTTCTCTCGATCGTCTCTTCCAACCTCGACGAGTTTTTCATGATCCGCGTCGCGTCGCTGCGCGATCAGTGCAACGCCGGCTATAAAAAGCCCGACGCTGCCGGATTCACGCCCAAGCGGCAGATTGCGCTGATCACGCAGCGCACGCAGTTGATGGTCGCCCAGCAGTATCAGATCCTGCGCGAGAACGTGCTGCCCGATCTGCTGCGCAACGGCGTGCGCTTCCTCAAGCACGAGCAGCTGTCGCCGGAGCTGCGCGAGTGGATCCGGGGCTATTTCGAGCACGAGGTCTATCCGGTGCTCACGCCGATGGCGGTCGACAGTTCGCGTCCCTTCCCGTTGATCCTCAACAAGAGCCTCAACCTGGGCGTGCTGCTGGCCTCGCGCGACAAGGACCGCGACGCGCCCGACTTCGCCACCGTGCAGGTGCCCTCCACGCTGCCGCGCATCGTCGAGCTGCCCTGTCTGCGCGGCGAGGCGGAGCATGCGTTCATCCTGCTCGAGGAGATCATCGCGCACTCCATTGGCCGGCTTTTCGACGGCCGGCGCGTCCTGTGCTGCCATCCGTACCGCATCACGCGAAACGGCGACCTCAGCTTCGACGAGGAGGACGCGGCGGATCTGCTGTTTGCCATCCAGAAATCCCTCAAAAAGCGCAAGTGGGGGGCCGTCATCCGCCTGGAGATCGCCCAAGATGCGGACAATGCGCTGGTGCGCTTTCTGCGCCATGCGCTGGAGGCCAGCCGCGACGAGGTCTACCGCATCGACGGCCCGCTCAACCTGGACTTCCTGATGAAGCAGGTCTATGGCCTGCCGGGCTTTGAGCATCTCAAGTACAAGCCCTTCCGCGCGCACGTCGCGCACGACCTGCAGCCGGATGAGGGGAGCATCTTTGACACCCTGCGGGCGCGGGATGTCTTCCTGCACCATCCCTACGACAGCTTTGACCCGGTCGTCCGCTTCGTGCAGGAGGCTGCGCGCGACCCAAAGGTCATGGCCATCAAGCAGACGCTCTATCGCGTCAGCGGCAATTCGCCCGTCGTGCGCGCGCTTGCAGACGCGGCGGAGGCGGGCAAGCAGGTGACGGCGCTGCTGGAGATCAAGGCCCGCTTTGACGAGGAGAACAACATCCAGTGGGGCAAACAGCTCGAACGGGCGGGGTGCCACGTCGTCTACGGACTGAAGGGGCTGAAGACCCACTCGAAGATCACCCTCGTCGTGCGCCGTGAGGAGGAGGGAATCCGCCGCTATGTGCATCTGGGCACGGGCAACTACAATGACGTCACCGCGCGCCTGTATACCGACATGGCGATCATGACCTCCGACGAGCGCATCGGTGAGGACGCCTCGGCGTTCTTCAACATGCTCACCGGATACAGCGACACGCCGCACCTGCACCAGCTGATCTGCGCGCCGCGTATGCTGCGCGAGCGGCTCACCGAGCTCATCGACCGCGAAGCCCGCAACGCCGCGGAGGGACGCCCTGCGAGCATCACGGCCAAGATGAACTCGCTCCTCGATCCGGACATCATCCGCTCGCTCTACGCCGCCAGCTGCGCGGGCGTGAAGATCCGCCTGCTCGTGCGCGGCATCTGCTGCCTGCGCCCCGGCATCAAGGGCGCGAGCGAGAACATCGAGGTCTCTTCGATCGTCGGCCGCTTCCTGGAGCACAGCCGCATCTTCCGGTTCGAAAACGGGGGACAGCCCGAGGTCTATCTCTCCAGCGCGGACTGGATGCCGCGCAATCTCGACCGGCGCGTCGAGCTGATGTTCCCCGTCAACGATCCCGCCATCGCGCGGCAGGTCGAGGAGATCCTGTATGCCTCTCTGGATGATAACACTAAAGCCTGGCACATGAATTCGGACGGCAGCTACCACCGCGCCGAGATCGGCATCGGCGAGACGCGCCGCAACATCCAGGAAACCCTGATTCGGCGCGCGACCGCGCGCTGACCACCCGCCCGGGACAGGCGCTGCCTGTCCCTTTTTTCATATCCTCGCGCACTGCTGACGCCCAGCCGGATTCCCGGCTGGGCTCTTTTTATCCTCCAACTGGTCAAGAAGGGACTGATGCTGTCGAACGGAGTTGGCATGAAAAGGAGCAAAAAGCGCCGCAACGGCTCAAAAAGACCGAAAGTCTGTCGACTGCAAAACCGACCGACGCCTTACTTTGGAATGTTATGTCGAATACAGACTTAAAGTCCATATTTTCGCACAATGCATCGACAGCCTGTGCAAGCCCTCAAATCTATAATGGGTGCATGCGGAAAGCGAGGCGAGACGATGCAGCCCGCTGTCGAGCCCTTTGTGGCCATCAACTTCGCGATGAACGCCGTCATTCTGGCGATGAGCGCGCGCGTCGTCTCGGTGGGCCGTCTGCGGATGCTGCGTATCTTTCTGGGTGCCGCCATGGGTACGGCCTACGCGCTCGCAGCCTGGACGTTCCCACCGCTGGGGCCGGTGCTTTTCGTGCCCGTCACACTGGTGATGGCGTGGAGCGTCGCGCCGGTGCGCAGGGCCGTCGCGCTCATCAGGCGCGCATTCGCCGTGCTGGGCTGTGCGTTTCTGTGCGGCGGCACGGCCTATGCGGTTTCGCAGGCCGTCCAGAGCCGCGCCGGGGCATTGCTGCTGGCGCTGCCGGCGGTTGCCCTGTGGCTGCGCAGACTCGTGCGCATGAAAACCGAACGCCTGTCCACGCAGGTGGTCCGGGTGCGCTGCGGGCTGGGGACGGACTGCGCCGTGCTGGATGGCATCGTCGACAGCGGCAACCGCCTGGTCGACGCCGTGACGGGGCTGCCGGTGATCGTCGCAGACGCGCATGCGCTGCGCGCGCTGTTGCCCGGAACGCTCGACCCGTCGGATGTCACGACGCTGCCGCCGGGGTTTCGGCTGATGCGTCTGTCCGGCGTGTGCGGCGCGCAGCTGACGATGTGCTTCCATCCGCGCGTGTGGCTCTTGGAACGTGGCGCATGGCGGGAGGCGCAGGCGGTGGTGGCGCTGTCGCCCCGCGCCTTGACAGAGGCGGCGCTCGTACCCTGGTCGCTTCTGTCGTAGCGGAACAACGGAATTTCGTGCCAACGAAAGAAAGGCAGGTTTTGGGATCATGCAATGCAGCACGACGGACATCTGGGGCTTTACGGCGCAGGCCAAGGCGCGCCTCCTGTCGCTGCTCAACGGCGAATCGGAGACGGCGGTCGGCTACATCGGCGGCAGCGACACGCTGCCCGCGCCCCTCACGCACGAAGAAGAGCTGGCCCTCATGCAGCGGCTGCGTCAGCGCGACCCGCAGGTAAAGAGCATGCTCATCGAGCGCAACCTGCGACTGGTCGTCTATATCGCGCGCAAGTTCGAAAACACGGGCGTGGGCATCGAGGACCTCATCTCCATCGGGACCATCGGCCTGATCAAGGCGGTCAACACGTTCGACCCGGACAAGAAGATCAAGCTGGCGACCTACGCGTCGCGCTGTATCGAGAACGAGATCCTCATGTTCCTGCGCCGCAACAGCCGCACGCGCCTGGAAGTGTCGCTCGACGAGCCGCTCAACACCGACTGGGATGGAAACGAGCTGCTGCTTTCGGACATCCTGGGCACGGAGGGCGACCTGGTCTACCGCTCGGTGGAGGAAGACGTGGACAAACAGTTGCTGGCCGCCGCGCTCAGCCGGCTTGCGCCGCGCGAAAAGAACATCATGTACCTGCGCTTTGGCCTCAAAGGGGGGCGCGAGCGCACGCAAAAGGAGGTTGCAGACATTCTGGGCATCTCGCAGTCGTACATCTCCCGGCTCGAAAAGCGCATTCTGCTTCGGCTGCAGCGGGATATGGCGCGCATGGGATGAGCGAATAAAACCGCAGGGGCGAGGCAATAATGCTCCCATCCGGCGAGGACGGAGGGGAGAACATGGCGATCAACAAGGTGGAAATCTGTGGGGTGGACACCTCCACGCTGCCCGTACTGACCAACGAGCGCATGCGCGAACTCTTTCCGCTGGTGCACGGCGGCGACATGCAGGCGCGCGAGGAGTTCATCCGGGGCAACCTGCGGCTCGTGCTCAGCGTCATTCAGCGGTTCAACAACCGCGGCGAGAACGTCGACGACCTGTTCCAGGTCGGCTGCATCGGACTGATCAAGGCGCTGGACAACTTCGACGTCACGCAGAACGTGCGCTTCTCGACCTATGCGGTGCCGATGATCATCGGCGAAATCCGGCGGTATCTGCGCGACAACAACCCCATCCGCGTCAGCCGCTCGCTGCGGGATATCGCCTACAAGGCGCTGTCGGCGCGCGACCGGCTTGCCGGCGAGCTGGGACGCGAGCCGACGATTCAAGAGCTGGCACAGCGCATGGAGTTGCCGTGTGAGGACGTCGTGCTGGCGCTGGAGGCGATTCAGGACCCGATTTCACTGTTCGAGCCGGTCTACAACGACGGCGGCGACGCGCTGTACATCATGGATCAGGTGCGCGACGACAAGGCGAGCGATGCGGACTGGCTGGAGGGCATCGCCATCCGCGAAGCCATGCAGCGCCTGAGTGAGCGCGAGAAGCACATTCTCAAGATGCGCTTCTTCGACGGCCGGACGCAGATGGAGGTCGCCGGGGAGATCGGAATCTCGCAGGCGCAGGTATCCCGCCTGGAAAAATCGGCGCTGTCGCACATGCGAAAATATATGTAGAGAGACTGTGGTAGCCGTCTTCCCAAAAGGGGGACGGCCCTTTTTGCGCTAGGCGGCGCTCAACGCGCGCATCTGCGCATAGACATGGAGCAAATGAGGAGGGATGAACCGTGAGCCTGTCCGAGCTTCGGTGCAAGGATGTCGTCAACGTGCCCGACGGGCGCGTGCTGGGCAAGGTGATGGATCTGGAATTTTGCCCGCAAGACGGCCGGGTGCAGGCGATCGTCGTGCCGGGGGCGTTCAGCGCGCTGCAGCTGCTTCGCGGAGAGCGCAGCGGCGTGGTCATTCCCTGGGAGCTGATCGAGCGCATCGGCGACGACGTGATCCTCGTGTGCCTGCAGGAGACAAAGAACTGAGGAATGGCCCTTTACGATTCGCACCGCGTCGGGTATAATATCTGCATAGATTCGGGCGTTTCGAAAGGGAGTCGGGCGTATGAAATGTATCTTCTGTAACTGCACGGACAGCCGCGTGGTCGACTCGCGGCCGACTGAGGACGGAGCCATTCGCCGGCGGCGCGAGTGCGAGCGCTGCGGCCGGCGCTTCACCACCTATGAAAAGATCGAGACGCTGCCGCTGCTGGTCATCAAGAAGGACAGGCGGCGCGAGCCGTTCGATGCGGACAAGATCCGCCGCGGTCTGGTCAAGGCCTGCGAAAAGCGGCCCGTGGCCATCGCGGACATCGAGGCCCTCGTCAACGAGATCGAGATGGCCATGCTCAACTCCATGGATCAGGAAGTGACCACCACCCGCATCGGCGAGATGGCAATGGACGGCCTGCGCAAGCTCGACGAGGTCTCCTACATTCGCTTCGCATCGGTCCACCGTCAGTTCAAGGACATCCAGACGTTCATGCGCGAGCTCAGCCAGTTGCTGGCGGAGAGCTCCAGCGGCAAGGAACAGGAATCCAAGCGTTAATCGCCCCTGGCAATCCTTAACCGGCATATTTCTTCGGCCTTTTGCGCACCGTAGGCGTAACCGGCAGATGAAATGGCTTGGGAAAGGGTTGTTTTTTTGATGGATCGAAAGGGGCTCAAAAAGGTCTGCGGCATCATGCTCAGCCTTCTGGTCGTAGCGCTCAACTATTCTTCGCCCGTGCAGCGGCTGTTGCAACTTCCGGACGCGCTGGTCCTTCGCGCAGGCGAAGAAACGCACCTGTCGTTCGGGCTGCCGCTGCGGGTGCAGGTCGAGCAGCCGGACGCGGCCGTCATCTCTTCAGGCGACGAGACGCTGCGGGACGTGGCGGTGACGGGCGTGGAGCTCTCCGCGCTCAGTGAAGGGCAGGCGCAGGTGCGCCTCTCTCTCTTTGGCGGTTGGCCCTTCAAGAATGTCGACGTGCGCGTCGAGGAGAGCCGCGTGCTTGTGCCGGGCGGGCAGGCCATCGGCGTGGCGCTGCACACCAGCGGCGTGCTCGTGGTGGGCACGTCCGACCTGGCCGGCGGCGCGGCCAACCCGGCGCAGGAGGCCGGGCTTCAGCCGGGCGACGTAATCCGCTCGCTGGGCGGACAGGAAGTCGAAAGCGCGCAGCACCTGACGCAACTGGTCAACGCGCATGGCGGGGAGACGGTCGAGATGGTCGTGCAGCGAACCGGCAAAGAGGTGCGCATGCGCATTGCGCCGGTGCGCGACGCGCTTGACGGCCAGTACCGCCTGGGCGTGTGGGTGCGGGACAGCACAGCCGGCGTCGGGACGCTTTCCTTTTATGACCCCGAGAGCGGCGCGTTTGGCGCGCTGGGGCACGCAATCACCGACGTGGATACGGGCGAATCGCTGACCGTGCGTGACGGCGACATCATGCACGCCGACATCGTCGACGTGCTCAAGGGCCAGCGCGGGGAGCCGGGCGAGTTGAAGGGTTCCTTTCTGAAGGAGGGGGAGACGTTCGGCAGCATCCTGCTCAACAACGCCTTCGGCATTTACGGCCAGAGTGATGAGGCGCTCGTCAATCCGCTCTATCCGCAGGGCCTGCCCGTCGGCTCCCGCTACAGCGTGCACGAGGGCAAGGCGAGCATCCTTTCCACGGTGGAGGGTGATACCGTGCGCGAATATGAGGTCGAGATCACGCGCTGCGTCCAGCAGGGCTCGCCTGCCCAGAAGGGCATGATCCTGCGCGTCACCGATCCGGAGCTGCTGGAGCGTACGGGCGGCATCGTGCAGGGCATGAGCGGCAGCCCCATCCTGCAGGACGGGCATATCATCGGCGCGGTGACACACGTGTATGTCAATGATCCGACGCAGGGCTACGGCATGTACATCGAGTGGATGCTGGAGCAGGCGAAACAGGCGAAAGCCGCATAGTACGGCAGGAATTTTCTGTGCGTGCGGCGAATATCCCAGTCGTATCATACGACGCTTTGCGGTAAACGGCGTGCGCTGTGGATGCGCCAGGATGGGGTGAACGCACGAATGAAAGCTCCGTTTCAAATTCTGGTCGCCGTGGGAGACCGGGATTTGTCCGACGACGTATGCGACGCGTTGCTTGCAGACGGGCGATGGGAGATACTGGACGTCGTGTCGGATGGATCGGACGCGCTGCGCGTGACGGGCGAACGGCTGCCGGACGCCGTGCTGATGGACGTCTATTTGCCCGGATTGGACTGCCAGGCCTATCTGGAGCGCCTGGCCGCGGGCGCCGTGTCTCGCCTGCCGTTTGTCGCCGCCATGACATGCGCCGGGCTGATGGAACACGCCAGGGCGCGGTTGGCGCAGCGCGCGGACCTGCTCTTTGACAAGCAGGCGCTGGAGGATGGCCTTGGCGCGTTTGCACGGATGCTGACGGAGCAATCCGTCAGCCGCATCGCATGCGACTCTCTGCGCCGCCGTCAGGTCATTGCGGGCAACCTGCTGGATCATGTTGGCATGAGCCATACGCTGCGCGGATTTGGGTATCTGACGCTGTGCGCCGCCCTCATGTCGGCCGATCCCATGCTGACCAAGGACTTGCAACATGGAGTGTACCGCATCGTGGCGCAGATGCGTTCGACAAAGCCCAATCTTGTTGAGCGCTCCATCCGCCATGCGATTGAGCGCGCGCTGGACGGCGCCAAGCCGGGCGTCATTTACAGCATGTTCGGCAATACGATGGATGCAAACCGCGGAAAGCCGACCAACAGCGAGACGATCGCCGTGTTGGCCGAAGCCATCCGCAGGGAATTAAAGGACGAAGCGCACGGCGCGGCACAGCCGGGCCTGCGCATGGATGCGGTCCCCGCCTGGGACGCATCGGAAAGGTGAATGCAGATGAAGAAGGTCATTCTGATCGTACTGGACAGCGTCGGCATCGGCGCATTGCCGGATGCAGACCGATATGGCGACGCCGGCGCGCATACGCTGCGCCACGTCGTCAATGCCTGCCACACCCGCCTGCCCAACCTGACGCGGCTGGGGCTTTGCAACATCGAGGGCGCGGGCTTTGGCACGCCGGACGGTGCGCCCGTGGCGGCCTACGCCCGCATGCGCGAGCGCTCCGCTGGCAAGGACACGACGACCGGACATTGGGAGATCGCGGGCGTGCGGCTGGACCGGCCGTTTCCGACGTTCCCCGACGGATTCCCGGCGGACTTCATGCGGGCCTTTGAGGCGCGCGTGGGCCGCGGCACGCTGGGCAACCGCCCGGCCTCCGGCACAGCCATCCTGGAGGAGCTGGGCGAGGAGCACCTGCGCACGGGCAAGCTGATCGTGTATACGTCCGCCGACAGCGTGTTTCAGGTCGCCGCGCATGAAGAGATCGTGCCGGTGGAGGAGCTGTACCGCATCTGCGAGACGGCCCGCGAGATGCTCCAGGGCGATCTGGGCGTCGGGCGCGTCATCGCCAGGCCGTTTGTGGGAACGCCCGGCGCGTTCGTGCGCACAGGCCGGCGCCGCGACTTTTCCATGCCGCCGCCCCGCAACCTGCTCGACGCGCTGTCGGAGGCCGGACTCACGGTCTTCGGCGTGGGCAAGATCGAGGACATCTTCGCGCACCGCGGCCTGACGGATTCGGATCACGCGAGCGGCAACCCCGCCTGCATCGCGTCCATGCTGCGCACGATGGAGCGCCCCTTCTCCGGCCTGCTGTTCGTCAACCTGGTCGATTACGACATGCTCTATGGCCACAGAAACGACGTGCAGGGCTACTCCGACGCGCTGGAGGCGTTCGACCGGGTGCTGCCGGACGTCTATGACCGCATGGGCCCGGACGACATGCTCATCATCACTGCCGATCACGGCTGCGATCCGACGCACCCGGGCACCGACCACACGCGCGAGCATGCGCCGATGCTGTGCTATCAAAAGCGCGCCGCAAGGGGCGTGGATCTGGGCACGCGCGAGACGTTTGCCGACATCAGCGCGACGATTCTCGACTTCTTCGGGCTGTCCAATCCCTTTACGGGGGAATCCTTCCTGAATCAGACGAACGGGAGATGAAACGCATGGACGAGATGCAAAAGATTCGCACGGCAGCCAAGGCCGTGCAAGATGCGTGCGGCGGCGCGCAGGTGGGGATCATCCTGGGCTCGGGCTTGGGCGATTATGCCGATGCGTTGAAGGATGCAAAGAAGATCGCCTATCGAGACATTCCGGGCTTTCCGGTGTCGACGGTGGCGGGACATGCGGGCGAGTGGTACGCGGGCGAGCTGTATGGCAAGCGCGTGTGCATGATGCGCGGCCGCTTCCACTACTATGAGGGATACACGCTCAAAGAGGTGACGCTGCCGGTGCGCGTGATGCGCGAGCTGGGCGTTGAGACCCTGATCGTCACCAACGCCGCGGGCAGCGTCAACACGGGTTATTGTCCGGGCGACCTGATGGTCATCAGCGACCTGATCAACATGACGGGCGCCAATCCGCTCTTCGGCGCGAACCTGGACGCGTACGGCCCGCGCTTTCCGGACATGAGCTATGCGTTCGATCCGGCTCTGCGCCGCCTGGCGGTCGATGCCGCCACAGGCCTGGGCATTCGCGTGCGCGAGGGCGTCTATGCGCAGATGCCCGGCCCCTGCTACGAGACGCCCGCGGAGATCCGCATGCTGCGCACGCTCGGCGCGGATGCCGTGGGCATGTCCACGGTGCCGGAGGTCATCGTCGCGCGCCACTGCGGCATGCGCGTGCTGGGCATCTCGTGCCTGACGAACATGGCCGCCGGGATCCTCGAGCAGCCGCTGTCGCACGCGGAGGTCATGGAGACCGGCGAGCGCGTCAAGGGCGACTTCCGCCGCCTGCTCGACGCGGTCGTCGCGGCGCTGTGACGGCTGGCAATCCTTCCTTTGTATAAGCTGCCTCCCGCAGCGGGGAAACTATCCCCAAACGCTGCGGGAGGTTTTGTATCGTGAGGGGCAAGATGCGATTTGCCGCGCTGTGCGTCGCGCTGGCGCTGTTTCCCGGGACCGCGCTCGCCGCGACGCAGGCGCCGCTGGAGTCGGAGGTGCCGCTGGAGCTGAGCTGCCCGTCCGCCATCCTCATGGAGGCGTCCACTGGACGGGTGATCTTTGAAAAGGATGCGGATGCACCGCGGCCTGTGGCCAGTGTGACCAAGGTCATGACGATCCTGCTCACGCTCGAGGCGCTGGAGCATGGGACGATCAGCCTGGACGATCGGGTCGTCGTCAGCGAAAACGCCGCGGGCATGGGCGGGAGCCAGGCGCTGCTGGATGCGAACAGCGCATACCGCCTGGAGGATCTGCTCAAGTCGACGATTGTCGCCAGCGCAAACGACTCCGCCGTGGCGCTGGCGGAGCACATCGCCGGCGCGCAGGAGGTCTTTGTCGCGCACATGAACGCGCGGGCGCGGGAGCTGGGGCTGGACAACACGCACTACGTCAACTGTACGGGCCTGCCCGCCGAAGGGCAGTACACGACGGCGCGCGACGTGGCGACGCTCTCGCGCGAGCTGGACCGCTTTCCGCTCTATTACACGTACAGCACGATCTGGACGGACCAGATCACGCACGAGGGCGGGCGCGTGACGGACCTGACGAACACGAACCGGCTCATCCGCTTTTACGACGGGTGCGACGGCTACAAGACGGGCTCGACCAACGAGGCGCGCTACTGCGTCTCGGCCACGGCCAAGCGCGGGACGCTGCGCCTGATCGCCGTGGTGCTCGGCGCGCCGGCCGGGCAGACGCGCTTTGACGAGGCGCGCAAGATGCTCGACTATGGCTTTGCCAACTACCGCATGACCACGCTCGTGCCCCAGGGGGCGGATCTGGATATGCGCGTGGCCGTTCGCCTGGGCACGCGTGACGACGTGGGCGCGGTGTCGGGCGAGGAGATCGCCTTGCTCACCCGCGCAGGCGGCGAAGGTGCGTTGAACATCGAGGTCGCACTGCCCGAGTCGCTCGACGCGCCGGTTCGTCAGGGCGAGCCGATCGGAGAGATCCGCGTGCTGCAGGACGGCGAGGTCGTCGCGCGCGCACCGGCCGTGGCAGCCGAGAGCGTCGGCATGCCGGGCCTGATCGAATCGCTGCTGCGCATCTTTGAAAACTGGCGCGTGGGGTAAAGCGCGCAAGGAGCCCGTCCGGCCGGACGCCGGGCGGGCTTTTTGCACGCCCTCTTCGGTTGCGCATCCGGCCCGGATGCGGTATAATAGGATGAAAGCTTTCGCAAAAAATGGAGGCGTTGGATGTATCTGCTGGAAATGCTGCGGGACGACCCGCTGCGGTTTCTCGACTTTACGCTCTACCGCGTGCCGGCCGTGCTCATCGCGCTGTGCTGCCATGAGTGGGGGCATGCGTTCGTCGCCTACCTGTGCGGCGATCCGACGGCCAAGCTGATGCACCGCATGACGGTCAATCCGCTGCGGCATCTCGATCCCGTCGGCACGCTGATGCTCTTCTTCCTGGGCTTTGGCTGGGCCAAGCCCGTGCCGGTCAATCCGTACAACTTCCGCAATCCCCGCTGGGACGACTTCAAGGTCTCCATCGCGGGCATTTCGGTCAACCTGATCCTCTTCCTCGTCTGCACGTTCGCGCTCGTGGGGCTGACCTACTATGCTTGGATGCCCGAGGTGCTGCGCTATTATTCGCTGACCGACCTGATGGGCCTCGACAGCGGCATCGCGCTGAACATCATGTACGGCTACGGCGGCGTCAACGCGGAGTTCATGCGCCATCCCGGAGCGCTGCCCGTCATGCGCATGCTGATGCAGATCGCGCAGATCAATCTGAGCATCGCGCTGTTCAACCTCATCCCCGTGCCGCCGCTGGATGGGTATCACGTGTTCAACGACCTGCTGCTGCGCGGGCGCTGGCACATCACGCCGCGCCAGGCGCAGATCGGCATGGGTCTGGTGATGGCCGTCTCGTTCCTGACGAACTGGCTGTCCGTCGCGCTCAGCTGGGCCGCCGCTTCGATCCAGGCGCTCGTGCTGCGCCCGTTCATGTGAGGGGACGACATGGCCTACATCATTCAGCTCAAGCAGTTTGAAGGGCCGCTGGACCTGCTGCTGCACCTGATTTCGCGCGCGCAGATCGACATCTGCGACATCTTCATCTCCGAGATCACCGAACAATACCTGGAGGCCATGGGCGACATCGCCTCGCTGGACATGGATACCGCCAGCGAGTTTTTGGCCATGGCCGCCACGCTGCTGGAGATCAAGTCCCGCGCGCTGCTGCCGCGCCCGCCCGAGCCCGAGGAGGAGGGGGAGGAGACGCCCGAGCAGGCGCTCATCCGCCGCCTGACCGAGTACCGCCTCTACAAGGAGAGCGCCGGGCAGATGAAGGACTTTGAACGGGCCGCGCAGGCGGTCTTTTCCAAGCTGCCCGAGGAATACCCGCTGCCGCCGCAGACCTATCAGCTGGAGGGATTGACGCTGGAGGGTCTGGCTGCCGCGATCGAACGCATTCTGGCGCGGGTCGAAATGCGAAACGCGCCCGCGCCGTCCGTGCGCTCCATCGCGCGCGACAGCTATTCCATCGAGGAGTGCGTGGCGCGCATCTCGCAGCGCATGCGCAGCGGCCCTGCCTACTTTACGGAGCTGTTCAGCGAGCATCCGTGCCGCGACGAGGTGATCACCCTGTTCATGGCGCTGCTGGAGCTGCTGCGCCTGGGCAGGCTGCACATCGAGCAGCAACACGTGTTTGACGATATCCTGCTGCTTCCGGGAAGGAGGGAGACGCATGGAGCAGGCTGAACTGCCCAAGATCGTCGAGGCGATCCTGTTCGTATCCGGCGAGCCCGTCGAAACGGCGGAGCTGGAGCGCGCGCTGGAGGTCACGACGCTGGAGCTGAGCGCGGCGCTGGACGAGCTGGAAAGCGGCTATGATCGCGAGCGCCGCGGGCTGCGCCTCCTGCGCTTCGGCAGCCACGTGCAGCTGGGCACGCGTTCGGACTATGCGCCCTACATCGAAAAGCTCCTGCAGCCCGTCCAGAAGCAGACGCTCTCGCAGGCCGTTATGGAGACGCTGGCTGTCATCGCCTACAAGCAGCCCGTCACGCGCGGCGAGATCGAGGCGGTGCGCGGGGTCAAGTGCGACTATTCCGTGCAATCGCTGATGAACAAGCGTCTGATCTGCGAGGTCGGGCGCAAGGAGACGCTCGGACGGCCGATCCTCTACGGGACGACGGATGAGTTTTTGCGCCACTTTGGCATTTCTTCGCTGGCCGAGCTGCCCACGGTCGACTTTAGCGCGATCGACGCGGCGCTCGCAGGCGATGGGGAAGACGGCTGACGCCACGCAACGCAATCAACGAGGAGGGAAGCACATGACCCAGAGACAAAACCCGCTCAGCAAACCGCAAAGCCAGCTCGTGCTGCTCATTTCGGGCGAGGCGCTCGACTTTGACGCCATCTCCGAGGCGCTCGGCCTGGCGAGCACGGACACCCGGAGAAAGGGAGAGGTCATCAACCGCCTGCCCCTGATCCAGGCCGAGAGCGACGAATGGTACCACGAGGTCGAGCTGACGGAGAGCAACGACGTGGACACCGCCATGAACGACCTGCTCGAGACGCTCGCGCAGCACAAGGACAAGCTCGCCGCGATCAAGGAGCGCTATACGATCATTCTGCGCATGCACGTCAAGTCCGACTATGCGCGCATCTTCTACCGCCTGATGCCCGACACGCTCGCGCGGCTGGCCAAGACGGGCGTGCCGCTGGAGGTATCGGTGCTCTCGTGGGGCCGCATGCCGTTCCAGACCGGCGACGAAGAAGCCAGATAGGCGAAAGGCGGAGAAAATCGCTGTGAAAAAACTTCTGCGCGAATTTCGTGACTTTGCGATGCGCGGCAACGTCGTGGATATGGCGGTCGGCGTCATCGTCGGCGGAGCGTTCGGCAAGATCGTGACTTCGCTGGTCTCGGATATGGTGATGCCGGTGCTGGGCCTGCTCACCGGGAGCATCGACGTCAGCGGCGCCTTCTACGCCCTGGACGGCGGATCGTATCCCTCCGCACAGGCAGCGGCGGACGCCGGCGTCGGGACGATCAACTACGGCGCGTTTTTGCAAAACGTCATCGACTTCCTGCTGATCGCGCTGTGCGTCTTCCTGATGGTCAAGCTGCTGGCGCGCCTGCGCCGCGTCAGGCAGCCGGAGCCGTCCAGGGAGCCGCCGCGCCTGTGCCCATATTGCAAGGGCGAGATCCATGCGCAGGCCACGCGCTGCCCGCACTGTACGTCCGTGCTGGACAACTAGGAAAAAGAAGACGGCCGGCCGCTCTTTCAAGCGGCCGGCCGTTCTGTTTGTGAAGGGAAATCTATGTAAACCCTGATTACAGGGGAGCCTTCAGCCCGAGCATCTGTCCAGTCAGCGAAGCCGCCACGTCCCTCGTCAGTTCGCCGCGCTGCGCCAACATCGCAAGGCCGCTCACGAGCACGCGCACGGATGCCTCGGGATAGGCAACCTCGGCTTCGCCCTCGCGCACCGCCTGCTGCACCACGCGGCACAACGTGGGCACGATGTGGTCCGACACGCGCGTCACAGCGTCGGCATAGAGCGCCGCATGCTGGGGGAGGCACAGGTCTTCGAAAAAGGGCGTGGCGCGCAGGCGTGTCCATATCTCGCAGTCGACGATGGCGCGCAGCTTTTCCGGCCCCGTCAGCGGCGCGCCGGCGATGCGTCCAACGACATCCTCACAGTGGGCGGCCCAGCCTTCAGTCACCGCCCTGACCATGTCGTCCTTGGTGGTAAAATAATAATAAAACAGCCCCTTCGCCACATCCACCGCCGCCACGATTTCCGCGACGGAAGTCTTGACGAAGCCCTGCACTGTAAACAGTTTCGCGGCGGCCTCGACCATCTCGGCCTTTCTCTCTTCCGGTTTTTTGACGGTACGCATCAAGCTCATCCTTTCCTGACTTTCCGAGGTGCGATTTGGTATTTGTAGCATACTGCATTTCTCCCGGACGCACAAGCGTTAGCCGTCTAATTATTCATTTCCCGCATCCAAGCGTCCAAACGCGCGCTCCAAATTACACGCGCAATGAATCAAAGCTTGACATAAACCCCCTGAATGCGCTACACTAGCCCTTGTAGGGCGGCGAGATTCGCCGCGAGTAGAGTAAGGAGGATGACCCCATGAAGAATCTCAGACGTTCGCTTTCCCTGCTTCTGGCCCTGGCGCTCATGCTTGGCGCGTCCGTCGCGCTGGCGGAAGACAGCTCCCCGAAGATCGGTATTTTGCAGTATGTGGAGCACGCGGCGCTCGACAGCGCCCGGGAGGGCTTTGTACAGGCGCTGATGGAAAACGGCTATGAGGCCGTCGTCGAAACCATCGATACCAAGAACGCCTCCGGCGACAACGCGACGCTGCAGCTGATGGCCGAGCAGTTCGCCACGGGCGATTACGATCTGGTGCTGGGCATCGCCACGCCGGCCGTGCAGGCGCTGCTCACCGCCATCGCCGACAAGCCGATCCTGGGCACGGCTGTGACGGATTACGCTTCCTCCGGTCTGGTCGTCTCCAACGACGCGCCCGGCGGCAACCTGACGGGCACCAGCGATATGAACCCCGTCGACAAGCAGATCGACCTGCTCGTGCAGCTCGTGCCGGACGCCAAGACCATCGGCATCCTGTACACCTCCAGCGAGATCAACTCCGAGATCCAGGCTGAGATGGCCCAGCAGGAGGCCGAAGCCAAGGGCCTGAGCGTCGTGGTCAAGACCATCAGTGCGGTGGGCGAAGTGCAGCAGGCGGTCGAGTCCCTGATCGGACAGATCGACGCGCTCTACATCCCGACCGACAACATCTGCGCCTCGTCGATGGCCGTCATCTCCTCCGTCGCCAATCCCGCGGGCCTGCCCGTGATCGTGGGCGAGGAGAATATGTGCAACGAGGGTGGCCTGGCCACGATCGGCCTGAACTACACCAAGCTCGGCTACCAGACGGGCCTGATGGCCATCCGCATCCTCGAAGAGGGCGCCAATCCTGCCGAGATGCCCATCGAGACGCTCGCCGATGCCGACGTCTACCTCAACCAGGTGACCGCCGACGAGATCGGCCTCACCTTCCCGCAGGAGCTCATCGATGCCGCTTCGAACATCGTCACAGCCGAATAATCGCTTTCGATCCACAACAATCTACCCGCAAAGGCGGTGGCCAAACGCCATCGCCTTTGCGGATTTAGAAAGACGGGAGAAGAATACATGTTTTTAGCCAGACTGTGGCAGTCCATGCCGAGCGCGGTCTCGCTGGGCTTCCTTTGGGGCGTCATGACGTTGGGCGTCTATCTCACGTACAGAATCCTCGACTTCGCCGACCTGACGGTCGACGGCAGCTTTGCGCTGGGCGGCGCGGTGCTTGCGCGCCTGGCGACAATCGGTATGGATCCCTTTCTCGCAACCCTCCTTTCCTTCTGCGCCGGCATGCTGGCGGGCGCCTGCACCGGCCTGATGCACACAAAGCTGAAAATTCCCGGCCTGCTCGCCAGTATTCTGACGCAGATCGGTTTATATTCCATCAATCTGCACATCATGGGAAAGGCGAACATCTCGCTCAACACGTTCGTCGCCGGCAAGCGCACGACGCTGACAATGTTCAGCCAGTTTCCCTCCTTCGGTATGTCTGACAAGACGGTCATTCTCGTCTACGGCGGTATCATTGTGGCAATCGTCATCGCGCTGCTGTGGTGGTTCCTCAATACGGAGATCGGCATCGCCGTGCGCTCCACAGGCGACAACGAGCGCATGTCGCGCGCGCTGGGCATCAACACCAACGCGATGAAGTTGCTGTGCCTGATGCTCTCCAACGGCCTGGTGGGCCTGTCCGGCGCGCTGATTGCGCAGAACAATGCCGTCGCCACGCTGGACATGGGCACGGGCGGCATCGTGTTCGGCCTGGCCGCCGTCATCATCGGCGAGGTGATCTTCCGGCGCAAGTCGCTCCTGGGCAAGCTGATCGCCGTGATCCTCGGCTCCATCGTATACCGCATCATTCAGTCCGTCGTGCTGATCCTCAACTGGCCGCCGGAGGACTTCAAGCTGCTCTCGGCCGTCATCATCGCCATCGCGCTGGCGCTGCCCACGCTGTCAGAAAAGCTGGCGCCGATGCTTGGCAAGCGCGCAGATAAGGCCGTCAAGGCGGCCGAGGAGGTGCCTACGTCCGCCGCGCACTCCGATGCGCCCGACCTGGCCGGCGCCGCGGACGGTGCGCAGCCGGCATCGTCGCTTTCGATCTCCGGCGTGTCCAAGACGTTCAACGCGGGCACGGTCAATCAAAAGCTCGCGCTCGCAGGCGTCGACCTGCAGCTCGATCCAGGCGACTTCGTGACGATCATCGGCGGCAACGGCGCGGGCAAGTCCACGCTGCTCAACTCGGTCGCGGGCGTCTACACGGTCGACGGGGGCAGGATCGCCATCGGCGACAATGCAGTCACCCGCACGCCGGAGTACAAGCGCGCCGCGTTCATCGGCCGCGTCTTCCAAGACCCGATGATGGGCACGGCTGCCAACATGACCATTGAGGAGAATCTCTCCATCGCACTGCGGCGCGGTAAGCGGCGCACGCTGGCCCCGGCCATCCGCAAGGGCGAGCGCGGGCAGTACCGCGAGGCGCTCAAGTCGCTCGACCTGGGCCTTGAGAATCGCTTGAAGACGCGTGTGGGCCTGCTCTCCGGCGGGCAGCGCCAGGCGCTGACGCTGCTCATGGCCTCGCTGACCCGTCCGCGCCTGCTGCTGTTGGATGAGCACACTGCCGCGCTGGATCCGAAGACCGCGCGCAACGTCCTGTCGCTCACGCAGCGCATCGTGCAAAAGTACGGCCTGACGGCCATGATGGTCACGCACAACATGAAGGACGCCCTTCAGTACGGCAACCGGACGATCATGATGCACGAGGGCAAGGTCATCCTCGACATTGACAGCAAGACCAAGGAACGGCTGCACGTAGAGGATCTACTTGTGATGTTCGAACACGCCAGCGGCGACGCGCTGAACAACGACCGCATGCTGCTCTCGTGATAAAGCGCCCCGCGCCCTGTAACGCGGGGCCGTTCATCGGAAAAAGGAGGTTTTCTTATGCGCAAGACCAAGATCGTGTGCACCATCGGTCCGGCCAGCGACGATCCCCAGATGCTTTCGCAGCTCATGGACGCTGGCATGAATGTTGCGCGCCTGAACATGTCCCATGGCACCTACGATGAGCAAAAGCCGCGCATCGACAACATCAAGCGTCTGCGCGCCGAAAAGCGGATTCCGCTGGCGATCATGCTCGACACCAAGGGCCCAGAGGTGCGCACCGGTAGGCTGCGCGAGGGTAAGGTCACGCTGGTAGACGGCGAGATGTTCGTGTTGACCTCTCGCGAGGTCGAAGGTGACGACAAGACCGTATCTGTCACATACCCCGCGCTGTGCACGCACGTCTGTCCCGGCACGCGCATCCTGATCGACGACGGTCTGATCGGCCTGGAGGTCGTGCGCGTGGAGGGCGGCACTGACATCGTCTGCCGCGTTGTCGAGGGCGGCGTGCTGGGCAGCAAGAAGGGCGTGTCCGTGCCGGGCGTAGACCTGGAGATCCCGGCCATCAGCCAGAAGGACCGCGACGACATCCTCTTCGGCATCCAGAACGGCATCGATCTGATCGCCGCCTCGTTCATCAGCCGCGCGGCGGACGTCATGCTGATCCGCAAGATCCTGGAGGAGAACGGCGGCGAGGACATCCAGATCTTCTCCAAGATCGAGAACCGCCTGGGCGTGGAGAACTTCGACGAGATCCTCAAGGTCTCCGACGGCATCATGATCGCCCGCGGCGACCTGGGCGTCGAGGTCGACATGGAGGAAGTGCCCGTCCTGCAAAAGACGTTCACCCGCAAGTGCAACATCGCGGGCAAGCCGGTCATCACCGCCACGCAGATGCTCGACTCCATGATGCGCAATCCGCGCCCAACGCGCGCCGAGGCCAACGATGTGGCCAACTCCATCATGGATGGCACGGATGCGATCATGCTATCGGGCGAAACGGCGTCGGGCAAGTATCCGCTCGATGCGTTGAGCGCCATGCGCCGCATTGCAGACTATGTGGAGGAGCGCTTCAGCTTCAAGCGCATGGCTGAGCTGCACGACGTCTCCGAGACAGGCCGCTCGCTGACCAATGCCGTCAGCTATGCATGCTTCACCATGGCCATGGACCTGAACGCGGCAGCGATCATCACGCCCACGCGCGGCGGCTTCACGGCGCGCATGGTGGCCAAGTACCGCCCGTCCTGCCATCTGGTTGCCACTACGGACAGCGAGCGCACCTACCATCAACTCGCGGCTGTCTGGGGCGTGCACCCGCTGAACATGCCCTCCGCCAGCAATACGGACGACATGATCCAGTCCTCTGTCGATGCCGTGCGCGACGCGGGATTCCTGTCTGACGGCGACATCGCCATTATCTCCGCCGGCGTGCCCACGGGCATGAGCGGCACGACCAACCTGATCAAGGTGCATGTGGTCGGCGACGTGCTGCTGCGTGGCAAGGGCGTGGGCGTCGTCAGCGCGTCGGGCCGCGCGTGCGTCGCGGCGCGGATGGGCGACGTGGGCAACCGCTTTCAGCCTGGCGACGTGCTGGTGACCACCATGACGACCAACGAGATGATGCCCATGATCCGCAAGGCCTCCGCGCTGATCGTCGAGAGCGACGACATGACCTGCCATGCCGCGATCGTCGGCTGCGCGCTGGACATCCCCGTCATCCTCGACGGCACGATGACCGCCACGCACAAGCTCAAGGACGGCATGAGCATCTCCGTGGACCCCAACAGCGGCTACGTCTACAACGGCGACATCCTCAATCGGTAAAGGCAGGGGCGTCCGGAGCACGACACGCCTTCATCCTCCGCATGCTTCGGACATGCGGAGGATTTTTGATCGAACCGCACGGCCAATGAATGGGAGGGGGGGATTCCGATGCGCGGCATCGCCATCATGGGCCTGAACGGCTGCGGCAAGTCCACGCTTGCCCATGCGCTCGCACAGCGGCTCGGCCTGTATGAGCTGGACGTGGAGGATTACTATTTCCCGGAGCAGCGGCTTGCCCGCCGGGCTGCGCTGGAAGGAAGGCCGGAAACCTGCTGTGAGCGCAGCGGGTCGCTGCCGTTTTCCCGGCCCCGTACGCGCGAAGAAGTGCAGGAGAGGATTGCGGCGGACATCGAAAGGCATCCCCGATTTGTGATTTGCGGCGTCACGATGAATTGGGATGCGCGCATCCTGTCCGCCATTGACGTGGCGTTTATGCTCGAAGTGCCGGCTGAGGAGCGGGTGAGGCGGGTATCGCAGCGCGAGCAGCTCCGGTTCGGCGCGCGCGTGATGCCGGGCGGGGACATGTACGAGCAGCAGCGGGCATTTCGGGAGCTGATCGGCCGCAAGAGCCACCGTCTGGTCGAGGAGAGCGCCGCCCGGATGCCGTGCAGGAGGGTCCGGCTGGACGGCACCCGGCGCATCGATGAAAATGTCGACATCATCCTGGGCACGCTGGCGGAGATGGGGAAGCTGTCGAATTGAGCGGCACTGAGGCAGTGCAAAAAAGAGACGCCCGAACGGCTTTCGTCCGGACGTCTTTTCTATCGGTCATATAACCATTAGCCCTTTCTCCCCTTGAGCTTGGACACATCCAGGCGGTTTTCCTTGCCCTCGATCAGGCGGCGGATGTTTGCGCGGTGGCAGAAGACCGCCAGCACGCCGACGCAGACCATGAGCGCAGCCACGCGCGCGTCAAAAGGCGTCGTGGCGATGACGATGATGGGATAGAGCACGGCGCAGGTGATGGAGCCGACGGACACGTAGCGCGTCAGCGCGACAACGGCGATGAAGACGGCCAGCACGATCAGGGACTGAATGGGGTAGAGCATCAGCAGCAGGCCGAAGGACGTGGCAATGCCCTTGCCGCCCTTGAAGTGCAGCAGCACGGGGAAGTCGTGCCCGACGATGGCGGCGACGCCGCCCAACAGCGCGCCCATGCGGTCGCCCAGCAGCCACCAGCCGATCAGGCCCGCCACGATGCCCTTGAGCATGTCGCCCACGAGCGTCAGCGCGGCACTGGCGCGCCCCAGCACGCGCAGCATGTTCGTCGTGCCAGCGCTCTTGCTGCCGTAGTCGCGGATGTCAAATCCCTTGGTCTTTCTGGAGAGGACGACGCCCGTGGAAAAGTTGCCGAGCAAATAGCCGACGACGAGGACCAGCAATACCTTGATGATCATCTCAATTCTCCTTCTGTTTCTGCCTCAGAATGAAGCGGATCGGCGTGCCCTCGAAGCCGAAGGCCTTGCGGAACTGGTTTTCCAGGTAGCGCTCGTATGCAAAGTGCATCAGCGTCTCATCGTTGATAAACAGCACGAACGCGGGCGGACAGGCGCTCTGCTGGGTGGCATAGTAGATCTTGAGCCTGCGCCCGCCGCTGACCGGCGGCTGCAGCGCGGCCGTCGCGTCGGCCAGCACATCGTTGAGCACGCCCGTGGTCACGCGCTTGCTGTACTGCTCATAGGCCGCCTTCACGGCCTGCAGCACGCGGCCCGTGCGCTGGCCCGTAAGCGCGGAGATGAAGAGCACCGGCGCGTAGGACATGAACTTCAAGTCCTCGATCACCTTTTTGCGGTAGCTCTCCAGCGTCTTATCGTCCTTCTCCAGCGCGTCCCACTTGTTGACGACCACGACCGCCGCCTTGCCCTCGTCGTGCGCATAGCCGGCGATCTTCGTATCCTGCTCCGTAACGCCGTCGTTGGCGTCGATGACGATGACGCACACGTCGCAGCGGCGCACGGCCGTCAGCGAGCGCACGATGCTGTAGCGCTCGATGGAGTCATCCTCAATGGTGCGCTTGCGGCGGATGCCGGCGGTGTCGATGATGTTGTAGCGCGTGCCGTCCTGGAGCAGCTCCGTGTCGATGGCGTCGCGCGTCGTGCCGGGAATGTCTGAGACCATCGTGCGGTTCTGCCCCAGCAGCCGGTTGGTCAGCGAGGACTTGCCCACGTTCGGCCTGCCGACGATCGCCACCTGAATGACGTGCTCCTCGCCCTCGTCCTGCGCGGTCGTCTCCTGCGGCAGCAGCTTGACGATCTCGTCCAGCAGGTCGCCCAGGCCCAGCATGTTCGCCGAGGAAATGGCGATCGGCTCGCCGATGCCCAGCGCGTAGAAGTCGTAAACGGCGTCGTGCATCTCCTGCACGTCCACCTTGTTGACCACCAGCAGCACGGGCTTGTTCGTGCGCCGCAGCATATTGGCCACGTCCATGTCGTCGGCGGTCATGCCGGCGCGCCCGTCGACGAAGAAGAGGATCACGTCGCAGGTCTCGATGGCGATCTCGGCCTGCCGGCGCATCTGCGCGAGCAGGATGTCGTCCGTGCGCGGATCGATGCCGCCGGTGTCGATCAGGGTAAAGGGGCGGCCGAGCCACTCCACGTCCGCATAGATGCGGTCGCGCGTAACGCCCGGCGTGTCCTCGACGATGGAGATGCGCCGTCCGGCGATGCGGTTAAAGAAGGTCGACTTGCCGACGTTGGGGCGTCCGACGACGGCGACCAGCGGTTTTGCCATGTTATTCCTCCCATCCGCGCAGCGCATAGAGCAGCTCGGCCCCGTCGTCGGGCACCGGGCGGATCGGGATGCGAAGCGCCTGTTCAGCCTGCGCGAGCGTCATGTCGTCCAGGAAGACGTCCTCGCCCGCGCGCAGCATGGATTGTGTGATGAAGATCTCGTCCGCCTGCGCGCCCTGCAGCTGCGCGACGAGGTCCTGTCCCGTGATGAGGCCGGAGACGGTGACCGTCTCGCCGAAGAAGCAGTTGCGAATGGGCTGCACGGACACCTCGACGCCCGCAATGGGGTGGGAGGCGACGAGCGCGCGCATGAAGGGCGCGACGGATACGCCCGTGGCCATGACGATGCGCCGCGCGCGCGCGCCGGCGTCGTCCGGGTCCAGGCGCAGCGCGGTCTCGAACTCGTCCGCGAACTGGCGCAGCAGGCCCACGCCGTTTTCGATCTGGGGGAAGTCCTCGTATTCCTCGTAGGCGGGGATCGGCGCGCCGGCGATCTGGTAGAACTCGTCCGACGGGAAGACGAAGCGCGTGCCATGCGCCTGCAGCATGCGCGCGCGCCAGCGGTTGGCCTGGTCGATGACGGCCTGCGCCTCCGCCTGCGTGTAGGGGCGCAGGGGATAGAGCTCCTCGCGGTATTTCGTCAGCCCCACGGGCACGAGCGCCGCCGTGAGCGCCGCCGGGCACAGGCTCGTCAGGTCGCTCAGCGTGCGCTCGAGCGCCTCGCCGTCGTTGATGCCGGGGCAGAGCACGATCTGGCAGTGAAAGTGGATGCCGGCCTGCGCAAACCGGCGCAGGTGCTCCATGATCCGCCCGGCCTGCCTGTGATGGAGCATCCGGCAGCGCAGCTCCGGGTCCGTGGTGTGCACGGAGATGTAGATGGGGCTTGCCTTGCGGTCAATGATGCGCTGCATCTCGGCGGGCGGCAGGTTGGTGAGCGTCACGAAGTTGCCCGCGATCAGCGAAAGCCGCCAGTCGTCGTCGCGCACGTACAGCGAGGGGCGCATGCCGGGCGGCATCTGCTCGATGAAGCAGAACATGCAGTGGTTGGCGCAGGTCTTGGGATAGGTCATCAGCGTTGATTCGAGCGTCAGGCCCAGCGCGTCCGCGTCCGCCTTGTCCACGGAAAACGCGTATTCGCCGCCGCCTTCCCGCTCAAAGCGGAGCGTCAGGTGCTTGCGCGCGACGAGGTACTGGTAGTCGACCTGGTCGAGCACGGGCGTGTCGTTGATGGAGACGAGCGCGTCCCCCTTGCGGACGCCGTGCCGGTCGGCCAGCGAATGCGGCGCGACTTCGACGATGCGCTGCGGCAAAGCGAATCCCTCCTGCCCGAACGGAATGCAAATCAAGACAAATCCAGTCTATTATTATCCAGCATTTGCACCGCAAAGTCAAGCCCGGCGCCGCGGCGCGCGCAAAAAAGCGCCGGTTACGCAAGACAAACAGGCCGAAGGATCACCCTTCGGCCTGCGCCTGATCGCCGTCATTCGGGCGGCTTGTCCTTGTCCGGCCGCTTGCCCAGCAGCCCGCCCGTGAGCTCGCTGGCATTGCGCTTCAGCTTTTCGCCCATGCCTTTGCCTGTGCCGGTCGCCAGAAAGGCAAACGCCAGCGCCGCCGCGCCCGCGACGACGAGCAGCCATACGATGCCGCTGCCCGCGCCCTCGCTGGAATCCGCGGCTCCGTCCGTCCTTGCAGCTGCGCTGCCGCCCGTGTCCGCGCCGCCGGACGCGCTCGGGCTCACATCGCCGTAGAGCGTCTTGTTCAGCACGTTGGCCATCAGCTCCGTGGAGGCGAGCGCCCGCTCCTTGGAGATCGTGTGCGTGCCGAACTCCAGCAGGATCGCGTGCGGCATGATCTCCTGGTTGTAGTTGCCCTTTCCGATGAAGATGTCCTTGATGAGCCCGGGGTACATCTTGTCCGCGACGGCCTTGATCTGCTTGGCGAACGACCGGTTGGCCGCGCTGTTCTGGTTGGCGCGGCCCACGAGCAGGCGCACCTTGGCCACGGGATCGCCCGCAACGGTGTGCGTGTACTCGTCAGGGTCCGGGATGCCGTCGCGGTGGATGTCGATCAGCGCGTCGGGCGCCTTTTCGGCCAGGCGCACGGCAGTCTGGCGCGAACGGCGGTAGGCGCTCCCGTCGTGGGGCAGATGGGACGAGGTGTCCAGTGCGACGGTGATGCCCAACGCCTCCAGCTCCGCCTTGAACTGCTTGGCTACGTCGTAGATGCCGCCGCCGTCCTCCTCGCTCTCCGTGCCGTCGGTGGGGACGTAGGACTCGTCGCCATGCGTGACGTATAGGGCGATGAGTTTTTTCTCCGCCTGTGCGTAGACGGAGACGGCGTCCTGCTCCGCGTTCAGCCAGGACACATCCGGCATCTCCTCCGCGCCGACCAGGCGCGCGACGGCCGTCTTGTGCTGCTCGTCCACGGAGATGATCTCATAGAGCTGGTTCTCGGCGCTGATGTACTCGTCCCCGACGCTGACCGCGCCCGCGATCTGAAAGAGCGTTGCGCCGTCCTCCGTGAAGACGGTGTAGATTTCGCCGGCCGTATCGCCGACGCTTGCAAGGGCGCAGGCCGGAAGCCCCAGCGCCAGCGCCAGGAATAGGGTGAGGATTCGCCGCTTCATCTCTTTCGCCTCCCCGTCTCGATCGCGCCGTCCTCCATGGGATCCGATGCGCGTCCGGTCGTCATGCGCTCGATCGCCTCGCCGATGAACTCCGCCAGCAGCACGGCCAGCAGCCCCGAAATCACCACGGCGTCCAGCGCGCCGGCGCTGCCCAGATGCAGCGTCTGGTCAATGCCGCGCGACCAGTTGAGCGCTGCGACGGCGATGTCCGCCAGCAGCACGCCTACGACGCCCGCAAAGAACGCTGCCCGGCGCGAGCGGCCAAGCAGGTAGGCGATGACGCCCGCCGCCAGTCCGTAGACATAGTTGGGATCGACGATCGTCTGGATCGGATCGGCGGGCATCAAACGGCCGATCAGATAGACCGCGGCGCCCGTCAGCACGGCGGCGACGAGCGCGCGCACGCGTTCCTTGCCCGTCCCGGCGCGCACGAGCAGGTACACGCACAGCCCCAGCGGGACCAGCGCGCCGCCGATGTTGACCGAGACCCGACCGATCTCGATGTCGGGCAGCCATCCGCCGACAAAGATGGCCGCCACCATGAACAGCGCCTGCCGGTCGGTCAGATGCATGCGATCCAGCACGCGCTCCCCGACGCCAAAGAGGATCAGCAGCGCGAGCACCGTGAGGAGGATCATCCCAATGGACATGACTGCACCTCGCTTCGGGATTTTGTCTTCGGGCGTATTATGCGGCATACGCGCGGAGATTATCCTTTTCAGAAGATCGAATTTCATTGCGCAAAGGACAAAACTATGTTAAAATCATATTTTAGCGAATTCATTTGCGCGCCAATCCAGGCAGATTCAGGAGGATTTTCCATGGCAAAGCAGTATAACGCAGGCATGCTGAAGGTGCTCGAGGGGCTGGACGCGGTGCGCATGCGCCCGGGCATGTACATCGGATCGACCGGCCCTAGGGGCCTTCATCACCTGATCTGGGAGATCGTGGACAACGCGATCGACGAGGTGTCCAACGGCTTTGCCAGCGAGGTGCGCGTCGAGCTGCACAGGGACGGCTCCGTCAGCGTGCACGACAACGGGCGCGGCGTGCCCGTGGACATCCACCCGCAGCTGGGCATCACGGGCGTGGAGGTCGTCTACACCCGCCTGCATGCCGGCGGCAAGTTCGACCACGAGAACTACGGCTACTCCGGCGGCCTGCACGGCGTGGGCGCGTCGGTCGTGAACGCGCTGTCCAAGTGGATGATCGTGGACGTATACCTCAACTGGACGCACTACCGCATGGAGTTTCGCAGCGAATACGACCCCAAGGAGGGCAAGATCGCGGCGGGTCGTCCCGTCGGCGAGTTGCAGCGCCTGGGCAACACGCGCAAGAAGGGCACGTGCGTCACGTTCATGCCCGACGACGCCGTCTTCGAGGAGACCGTCTTCAACGGCGACGTCGTGCGCCGCCGCCTGCGCGAGCTCGCCTACCTGAACCGCGGCATGCGCGTCGTCTTCGTCGACGAGCGGGTCAAGGATCCGCAGGAGCGCGAGCACGTCTTTCAGTTCGACGGCGGCCTGACCGACTACGTGCAGTTCCTCAACCGGGACAAGACGCCGCTGTTCGACCAGGTCATCTGCTTCGAGGGCACGAAGGACGACGTCATCACCCGCGTGGCGTTGCAGTACAGCGACAGCTACACGGAAAACGTCTTTTCCTATGTTAATAACATCCCGACCGCCGAGGGCGGCACGCATGAAATCGGTTTCAAGGCTGCCTTCACGAAGGCGTTCAACGACTTTGCGCGCAAGATCGGCGCGCTCAAGGACAAGGACGCCAACCTGGCCGGCGAGGACTTCCGCGAGGGGCTGACGGCCGTGCTCTCCTGCTCGGTGCGCAACCCGCAGTTTGAGGGGCAGACCAAGGGACGGCTGGGCAACACCGAGGTGCGCCCGGCGGTCGAGGCGGTCGTGAGCGAGCGGCTGGCCGCCTTCCTGGAGGATCTGAAAAACCAGGACATGGCGCAGAAGATCGTGGAAAAGGCGATCCGCGCGGCCAAGGTGCGCGAGGCGTCGCGCAAGGCGCGCGAGGTCGCCCGCGCCAAGAACCAGCTCGACGCCGCGCCGCTGGTGGGCAAGCTGTCCAGCTGCACCGGCCGCCGGCCGGAGGAGAACGAGCTGTTCATCGTCGAGGGCGACTCCGCAGGCGGCTCGGCCAAGCAGGGCCGCGACCGGCGCTTTCAGGCGATCCTGCCGCTGCGCGGCAAGCCGCTCAACGCCGAGAAGAAGCGCATCGACCAGGTGCTGGCCAACGAGGAGTTCCGCTCCATCATCACGGCGCTGGGCACGGGCATCGACGAGGACTTCTCCCTCGCGCCGCTCAAGTATCACAAGGTCATCATCCTCTCCGATGCGGACCAGGACGGCGCGCACATCCGCGCGATCCTGCTGACGTTCTTCTATCGCTACATGCGCGCGCTGGTCACCGACGGGCATGTGTACATCGGCATGCCGCCGCTGTACCGCGTGCAGCGGGGCAAGGACGTGCAGTACGCCTACGACGACCGGGAGCTTCGGCGGATTACCAAGGGTATCGGCAAGGGCTATACCGTGCAGCGCTACAAGGGCCTGGGCGAGATGGACCCCGAGCAACTCTGGGAAACGACGATGAACCCCGAAAACCGCAAGCTCATGCAGGTGACCATCGAGGACGCTACGGAGGCTGAACGCATGGTGACCATTCTGATGGGCGACAAGGTCGAGCCGAGGCGCGACTACATCAGCGCCAACGCTAACTTCAACAAGGTCGACACATTCCTCGAACAGGAAGGGAGGGCGTGAGGATGGCCAAAAAGAAGGACGAAGCCCCCAGGCAGATCGCCCAGAGCATCGTGCAGGCGCCAATGGAGACCGTCATGCACGACTCGATGATCCCTTATGCCGAGCACGTCATCCTCGAGCGCGCGCTGCCGCGCGTGGAGGACGGCCTCAAGCCCGTACAGCGGCGCATTCTCTTCACCATGCACGAGCTGGGCATGACGCCGGACAAGCCGCACCGCAAGTGCGCGCGCATCGTCGGCGACTGCCTAGGTAAATACCACCCGCACGGCGACACCTCCGTCTACGACGCCATGGTGCGCATGGCGCAGCCCTACAGCATGCGCGGCCTGCTCGTCGATGGCCACGGCAACTTCGGCTCCATCGACGGCGACAGCGCCGCGGCCATGCGCTACACCGAGGCGCGCATGGCGCCGCTCGCGCTGGAGATGCTGCGCGACATCGAAAAGGACACCGTATCCTTCAGCTTCAATTTCGACGATACGCTCAAGGAGCCGGACATGCTGCCCGCGCGCTACCCGAACCTGCTGGTCAACGGCGCGTCGGGCATCGCCGTGGGCCTGGCTACGAACATCCCGCCACACAACCTGCGCGAGGCCATCGACGCCGTCGTAGCGCAGATGGACGACCCGGATATCACCGTCGACGCGCTCATGCGCCACATTCCCGCGCCGGACTTTCCCACCGGCGGCTGCCTGCTGCAGACGCCGGAGATCCGCCGCGCCTATGAGACCGGCCGCGGCAAGCTGACGCTGCGCGCCCGCGTGCATGTGGAGGACGGCCCTTCCGGGCGCAAGCTGCTGGTCATCACCGAGGTGCCCTATCAGGTGCCCAAGGCCGCGATGCTCGAAAAGATCCTGCGCCTGAGCGAGGAGCGCAAGGCCCAGCTGGGCGGCATTCACGACATCCGCGACGAGTCCGACCGCACAGGCCTGCGCGCCGTCATCGAGCTCAAGCGCGACGTGGACCCGCAGAAGGTGCTCGCGGTGCTGTACAAGTACTCCGACCTGCAGGTCACGTTCGGCGTCAACCTCGTCGCCATCGCCGAGGGCAAGCCGCGCCAGATGGGCCTCAAGGAGGTCATCGCCCACTACATCGCGCACCAGAAGTCCGTCGTCACGCGCCGCACGCGCTACGAGCTGTCGCAGGCAAAGGCGCGCGAGCACATCCTGCAGGGCCTGATGATCGCGGTGGATAACCTCGACGAGGTCATCGCGCTCATCCGCAAGAGTCAGAGCGTCAAGGAGGCCAAAGCGGGTCTCATCGAGCGCTTCGGCCTGTCGGACGCGCAGGCTCAGGCGATCCTGGACCTGCGCCTGCAGCGCCTGACCGGCCTGGAGATCCTGACGCTGCGCAAGGAATACGAGGAAGTACAGCGACTTATCGCGCGCCTGGAGGGCATTCTCTCCAGCGAGAAGAAGCTCATCGCCGTCATCAAAAAGGAGATGCTCGAGATCCGCGACCGGTTCGGTGACGAGCGCCGCACGCAGCTCATCCCAGATGACGCGGATGCGCTGCCCGAGCCCGACGACAAGCCCGAGCCGGAGGAGACCGTGTTTGTGCTCACGCGCGCAGGGCAGGCGCGCCGCATGGCGCCCCGGGTCTTTGAAAAGAGCGAGTGGAAGGCGCAGGACGAACTGCCGCGCTTCCTGCTGCGCATCCGCACCGATCACACGCTCTACTTCTTTACGGATGCGGGCAACTGCTATCCCGTTCCCGTGACGGCCGTGCCCGACATCTCGCGCCCCAGGGACCGCGGGCTGACGCTCAGCGGCCTGCTCATGGGGCTGGAGGACGGCGAGCGGATCGTGCGCGTCCTCAGCGCGGCGGATGGCGCCATCGCCGGGTGCGGCGACCTGCTGTTCGTGACCGCGCAGGGCATGATCAAGCGCACAACCGCCTCGGAGTACGCCGTGCGCAAGGCCAGGTTTGCCGCGATCAACCTGCGCGCCGGCGACCGCGTGCAGGCGCTGCACGTGTGCGCGGACGAGCCCGAGATGCTGCTCATCTCGCAAAACGCCATGTCCATCCGCTTCCCGCTGGAGGGCGTGCCCGTCACGGGGCGCACGACCGGCGGCGTCAAGGCGATGGCGCTGGACGCGGGGGACGCGATCGTGTTCTCCTCGCCCGTCAGCGCCGAGGGCGAGGCCGTCGTCTTCAGCGACCGCGGGTACGCCAAGCGCGTGCTGCTGGTCGACTTCGACCTGCAAAACCGCAACGGCAAGGGCCTGCGCGTCTTCACGTTCAACAGGAACGGCTCCAACGGCTCGCGCGTGGCAGGCGCGCTGTACGTGCGCGAGCCCTATGACTTCCGGGTCTTCCAGCAGGGCGCGGAGGTCTCCGAGCTGAACACCGACGCCGTCATGATCGAGCCGCGCGCCTCCAAGGGGCGTCCGTACGTCATGGCGCTCATGGACGACGTGGTGACGGAGGTGGCAAAAATCACGCTGTAAAAGCATACATTTTCCGCTTTGACACGTCATATAATAGCAATGGGTTGCGGCAAAAGGGGAGGCCCTCCGCACGGGGCCGCCTCTGTTCTAACCGCCCGTTTTCCCACATAGGGATGGGGCAGCGAGAACGGAGGCGATGCTCATGGCGGAAAAGAGGGGCCCCTGGCTGCAGCGCATTGCACTGGTCGCATGTCTGGCTGCGCTATCCATTGTCTATTCAGGCATGAAGATATCGGGCGACATCACGACGGCGGCGGCAAAGCGGGAATTACCGGTCTACAACGTCGATACGGAAGAAAAGGTGCTTTCCATCAGCTTCGACGCTGCCTGGGGCAGCGCGCATACCGAGAAGATCCTGGACATTCTGGATGCGTATGACGTGCGCACGACCTTCTTCCTCGTGGGCTTCTGGGCCGAAAAGTACCCGGAGCTCGTGCAGGAGATCGTGCTCCGCGGGCACGAAATCGGCAACCACAGCGCGACGCATCCGCACATGTCCCAGCTCTCCGAAGCGCAAATTCGCGAAGAACTGCGAAAGACCAGCGATCTGGTCGAGCACATCACCGGAAAGCCCACGACGCTCTTTCGACCGCCCTACGGCGAATACAACGACGCCGTTGTGCGCATCAGCCGGGAAGAAGGCTATGAGTGCGTGCAGTGGAACGTCGATTCGCTGGACTGGAAAAACCGCGGCGCCGACGACATGATCAGGCAGTGCACGAAGAACACGCAGCCGGGTGACATCGTGCTGTTCCACAACGATTCCCAGTACATCCTGGACGCGCTTCCGACCATCCTTGAGCACTACACGGAAGCGGGCTACCGGATCATTCCCATCTCTGAGCTGTTGCTGGAGGGGGAAACCTGGATCGATCACAGGGGAACGCAGCACCTGCAGACCGCCGCGCCGCAGCCGAATCCATAAGGGGTGATACGATGGAGAATATGGTCAATGCACTGCGCCTGACGGGCCGGATCGTGGATGCGCCGCAGATCGGCCACGAGGCGTTCGGCGAAAAGTTCTATTATCTGACGCTCGGCGTGCCCAGGCTCTCCGGCACGCAGGATCTGCTGCCGGTGACGATCTCCGAACGGCTGCTGGAGGGCGGCGAGCTGGCGCAGGGCGCGATGCTCGCCATCGAGGGCCAGGTGCGCTCCTATAACAAGATCATCGAGGGTGCAGGACGCCTGCTGATCACGGCTTTTACGCAGCGGCTGCTGCCCGTGGACGAGAAGGAGAACCCCAACCAGGTCCACCTTACCGGCACGCTGTGCAAGATGCCCGCCTATCGCACGACGCCCTTCGGGCGCGAGATCGCCGACCTCATGCTCGCGGTCAACCGCGCCTACGGAAAGAGCGATTACATCCCCTGCATCACCTGGGGGCGCAGCGCGCGCTTTGCCTCCCGCCTGAAGGTAGGGGATCACATCCGCCTGAGCGGCCGTCTCCAGAGCCGCAGCTATCAAAAGCAGCAACCCGACGGCTCCGTCCTGGAAAAGACGGCCTACGAGGTCTCGGTCGGGCATCTGGAGGTCGTCGACGAGGCGGCGTTGCATCCTGCGGTGCACATCGACGGCGACAAGGCGCTCACGGAGCAGGCCTGATCCCCGTCCGGGGGAAGCGCGCGCGCTTCCCCCGCATCTTTTGGCCGCCCTCCGGCGCGCTGCGCCCCGCGGGGCTTTTTTTCGGTTTAGAGCGGTGAATTGTCCGCTTTTTTTACGGCCGGATTTATGGTATAATGGAACAAACCCGGCTTTATGCCCACGATGTCCCAAGCCGTCCATCCGGCGAACAAAAGAACTTGGAGGGCACGCGCGTGTTTGAATCCAAACTCAAAAACGCCCAGACCGATCAGCTGGTTCAGGCGATCCTCTCGTTGCAGACCGAAGAGGAATGCTATCGCCTCTTTGACGACCTGTGCACCATTCACGAGGTGCAGGCGCTCGCGCAGCGCATCGAGGTTGCGCGCCTTTTGCGAAAGCGCATCACCTATCACGACATCGCCGAACGCACCGGCGCCAGCACGGCGACCATCAGCCGCGTCAACCGCTGCCTCATCTATGGCGCGGGCGGCTACGACACGGTGCTCGACCGCATGGAAAAGGAGTAAACCATGGACCTAACTGCATTGAATCGCGAGCAGCGCCTCGCCGCGGAAACGCTGGAGGGGCCGCTGCTCGTGCTTGCGGGCGCCGGTTCGGGCAAGACGCGCGCCCTGACCTACCGGATCGCCAACCTGTTGGACCATGGCGTGCCCGCCTTTCAGATCATGGCCATCACGTTCACCAACAAGGCGGCGCGCGAGATGCGCGAGCGTCTGGAGAAGCTGACGGGCGAGCAGGCGGGCGATTTGTGGGTCTCGACGTTCCACGCCAGCTGCGCCAGGATCCTGCGCCGCGACATCGAGAAGCTCGGCTATACGCGCGCCTTCACGATCTACGACGACGACGACCAGATGACGGTCATCAAGGAGCTGCTCAAAAAGCAGAACATCGACGAGAAGTTCCTGCCTCCCCGCGAGGTCAAGGCCAAGATCTCCGATGCCAAGAACCGGCTGCTCGGCCCGCAGGAGTGGTTCCACGCCTCCAGCCGCGACTTCCGCATGCAGATGATCATGGACCTGTACGCAGCCTATGAGCAGCGCCTCAAGAGCGCCAACGCATTGGATTTTGACGACCTGCTGGTCAAGACCCTGGAGCTGTTTTCCCAGCACCCGCCCGTGCTGGAGAGCTATCAGCGCCGGTTCCGCTACATCCATGTCGACGAGTACCAGGACACCAACTACGCCCAGTACATGCTCGTCAAGCTCCTCTCGGGCGTCTACCGCAACCTGTGCGTCGTGGGCGACGACGATCAGTCGATCTACGGCTGGCGCGGCGCGGACGTGCGCAACATTCTCGACTTTGAGAAGGACTTCCCGGACTGCAAGGTCATCAAGCTCGAGCAGAACTACCGCTCCACCGCCAACATTCTGGATGCGGCCAACAACGTCATCGCCCACAACGAGGGCCGCAAGGAAAAGGCCCTGTGGACCGACCGGGGCGAGGGCGAGAAGATCTGCCTGTTTCGCGCGGGCGACGAGCGCGAGGAGGCGGCCTGGGTGCTGGACCGCATGCGCCAGCTGAACAGGGGCGGCGTGCCCTATGGCGCCATGGCCGTGCTCTACCGCATGAACGCGCAGTCCCGCGTGCTGGAGGAGATGTTCGTGCGCGCCGGCGTGCCCTACCGGATCTACGGCGGCCTGCGCTTCTACGACCGCAAGGAGGTCCGCGACGTCGTGGCCTACCTGCGCGCGATCGTCAACCCGGCCGACGACGTCTCGCTGCGGCGCATCATCAACCAGCCCAAGCGCGCCATCGGCGACGCGACGATCGCCGAGCTCGCGCGCAGCGCGGCGGAAGAGGGCGTCTCCCTCTTTGCGACGCTCGTGGAGCCGCCGCAGACGCTCTCCTCGCGCGCGCGCAAGTGCGTCGGCGAGTTTGCCGCGCTGATGACGCGGCTGACCCTAGAGCGCGAGGACATGCCGCTTGCGGACTTCGTGCGCAGGCTGATCGAGGAGACCGGCCTGCTCGCGCAGTACACGAAGGAGGACTCCGACGAGGCGCGCACGCGCGTGGAGAACATCCAGGAGTTTATCGGCGCGGTCGAGGAATTCGCCGAAAAGGCCGAATCGCCCACGCTCGAGGACTTTTTGGAAAACGTCGCGCTCGTCACAGACGTCGACTCGATGGACGAGGCCGCCCAGGCCGTCACGCTCATGACGCTGCACAGCGCCAAGGGTCTGGAGTTTAAAAACGTCTTCCTGATCGGCATGGAGGACGGCATCTTCCCGTCGCTTCGCTCCATGGAGGACGAGGGGCGCATGGAGGAGGAGCGCAGGCTGTGCTATGTGGGCATCACCCGCGCGCAGGACCGGCTGTTCCTCTCCTTTGCCGTGCAGCGCATGCTGTTCAACCTCATGCAGCACAACCGGCCCTCGCGCTTCCTGGACGAGATCCCGCAACGCCTGCTCGACGGCTCGGCGCTTCGCGCGCCGGCTGCGCGCGTGTCCCCGCAGCGGGGGCGCTTTGAGGACGACGAGCCTGCGCGCGAGCGCCCGCAGCTGCGCATCGGCCGCCAGCCGGTCAAGGATTTCGCAGGCGGACGCTCGGGCGAGCTGAACATCCCCGGCGTGCGAAAGGGCTTTCTGCCGTCCCAGGCGCAGGCGTTTGTCAAGCCCGCCGTCTTCAAGCCGGGCGACCGCGTGCAGCACAGAAAGTTCGGCCAGGGCAATGTGGTCAACGTCACCGGCAGCGGCGGCGATGCGCGCATCTCCATCGAGTTTGCCGCGTATGGCGTCAAGGAATTCTCGCTGTCCATCGCGCCGATCATCAAGGTGGGGGATTGAATCTATGGACGACATGCAGCGCATGCAATCGCTCGTCGACCGGCTGAACGAGACGGCCTACGCCTATTATGTGCTGGACAACCCGACGATCTCCGACGCGCAGTGGGATGCGCTGTACGACGAGCTGACGGCGCTGGAGGCGCGCACGGGCGTGCGGCTTGAGGATTCGCCGACCCGGCGCGTGGGCGGCGAGCCCGTCTCCGCGTTCGAACCGCACCGGCACCTCGCGCGCCTGTGGAGCCTGGGCAAGGCCCAGCGCGAGGGCGAGGTGCTCGACTGGTGCCAGCGGTGCGAAAAGCTGCGCGACGCGATAGAGGGGGACGACCGGCCGCCCCTGTCGTTTGCGGTCGAGTACAAGCTCGACGGGCTGACCATCAACCTGACCTATGAGGGCGGCCTGCTCGTGGGCGCCGCTACGCGCGGCAACGGCGAGGTCGGCGAGGAGATTCTGCAGCAGGCGCGCACCATCCGCACCATCCCGGCGCGCATCCCGTTCACCGGGCGCATGGAGGTGCAGGGCGAGGGGATCATGCGCCTGTCCGCACTGGAGGCATACAACCGCACGGCGGACGAACCGCTCAAAAACGCCCGCAACGCAGCCGCCGGCGCGCTGCGCAATCTGGACCCGCAGGTCACGGCCGCGCGCAGGCTCGACGCCTTCTTCTATCAGGTCGGCTACATTGAGGGGCGCACCTTTGCCGACCAGGCGGAGATGATCGACTTTTTGCGCGAAAACCGCTTCCAGGTCTCGCCCTACCTGCGCTACGCGCCGACCATCGGGGAAGCGATGGAGGCCGTGCGCGAGGTCGAATCCCGGCGCGAGTCGCTGGACTTCCTGATCGACGGCGCGGTGATCAAGGTCGCCTCCTTCGCCCTGCGGGACGCCATGGGCTATACCGACAAGTTTCCGCGCTGGGCGCTGGCCTATAAGTTCCCCGCACAGGAGACCGTCACGCGCCTGGAGGACGTCACCTGGGAGCTGGGCCGCACGGGCAAGCTGACTCCGCTGGCGCACCTTTCACCGGTGGACATCGGCGGCGTGACCGTGCAGCGCGCCACGCTCAACAACGTCGGCGACATCCGCAAAAAGCAGGTGCGCATCGGCGCGGACGTGTGGATTCGCCGCTCCAACGACGTCATCCCGGAGATCATGGGCGTCGTGGAGGGCGGCGGCGCGGCGGAGCAGCGCGAGATTGAGCCGCCGCAGGTCTGTCCTGCATGCGGGCAGCCGCTGACTCAGCGCGGCGCGCATCTGTTCTGTCTGAACCGCGTCTCCTGCCGTCCGCAGGCGGTCGCGCGCCTTGCCCACTTCGCCTCGCGCGACGCGATGGACATCGAGGCGTTCAGCGAGAAGACGGCGGAGCTGTTCTACGACGAGCTGGGCGTGCGCGATCCGGCCGACCTGTACGCGCTGGACGAAGCGCAGATGCTGCCGCTCAAGGGATTCGGCCCGAAAAAGGCGGAAAAGCTGCTCTCCGAGCTGCAAAAGAGCAAGGACTGTGCGCTCGATGCGTTCATCTATGCGTTGGGCATTCCCAACGTCGGGCGCAAGACCGCCCGCGACCTTGCAGGCGCATTCGGTTCGCTGCAGGCATTGCGCGAGGCGACGGCGGAGCGGCTGGTCGAGATCGAGGACATCGGCGAGATCGTCGCATCCAGCATCGTCGAGTTCTTCGCCTTCGATGAAAACAACGCGCTCGTGGACCGGCTGCTCACGTCGGGCGTACAGCCCAGAAACGGACAGCCGCAGACCGAGTCGGATGTGTTTGCGCAAAAGACGTTTGTGCTGACCGGCACGCTGCCGTCGCTGACCCGTGCAGAGGCGGAGGAGATCATCCGCCAGCACGGCGGCAGCGCGACCGGCTCCGTATCCAAAAAGACGTCCTACGTGCTCGCGGGCGAGAATGCGGGCAGCAAGCTGGACAAGGCGCGCAGCCTGGGCATTCCCGTCATCGACGAGGCGACATTTTTACAGATGGCATCGGGCAAGGCCGATGCGTGAGGGGAACATATGCGGCAAGGAAAACTGACGAACGAAGAGCTTGAAAAGGTCATTCTGTCCAACATCAAGCCCCAAAACCCGGATGTGCTCGTGGGCGCCGCCGTGGGCGAGGACTGTGCGGCCATCCGATTCGGCGACGAGGCCTGCGTGCTGTCCACCGATCCCATCACGGCGGCGGAGAGCCGCGTCGGCCAGCTGGCGGTGCAGGTGTCGCTCAACGACGTGGCCAGCGCCGGCGCGGAGCCCGTAGGCGTGCTCATGACGCTGCTTGCGCCGCCCCAGGCCGGCATCGAACAGATCGAGCAGGTGATCCTGGAGGCCTCTGAGGAGGCGCGCGCGCACGGGCTGGACATCGTGGGCGGGCACACGGAGATCACCGACGCGGTGACGCGCATCGTCGTCTCCACGACGGTAATCGGCCGTACCAAGCTGGAAAACATGGTCAAGACGCGCGGCGCGCAGTGCGGCGACGCGCTGGTGATGAGCAAGTTCGCCGCGCCGGAGGGCACGGCGATCCTGGCGCGCGACCATGCGGACGAGCTGCGCGCCGTGCTCTCGGAGCAGGAGCTGAGCGACGCCCGGGCGTTCGGACAGCGCGTGAGCGTGCTGCCGGAGGGGCGCATCGGCGCGGCAATGGGCGTCACGGCCATGCACGACGCGACGGAGGGCGGCATCCTCGGCGCGTGCTGGGAGCTGGCGGCGGCCTCGGGGCTGGGCGTGCGCGTGGATGTGGACGCCATCCCCGTGCGCAGCGTCACGCGCAAGATCTGCGGCTATTTCGGCATCGATCCACTGCGCCTGATCTCCAGCGGCGTCATGCTCATGACGCACCCGGACGGCGACGCGCTGTGCAGGGCGCTGCGCGCGCACGGCATCGAGGCGACGAAGATCGGCGTACTCCAGCAGCAAACCATGGAGCGGGTACACAAGGGCAGGATTTCGCCGCTCGAGCCGCCCGAGAGCGACGAGATCTACCGCGTCGGCACAAACCCGGCGTGAAGGCGGGTTTCCTTTTCGCTGCGTTTGTGCTATAATGGGATGTCAACAGCAGGAGAGGAGACGCGCCCGTGCGAAGCATGACCGGATACGGCCGGTGCCGTATGGAAATCGAGGGACGCGAGATGACCGTGGAGGTCAAGAGCGTCAATCACCGCTTTCTGGACATTGCGTTTCGCATGCCCAGAAGCCTGGCGTTTTTGGAAGAACCCATCCGCAAGGAGCTTTCCGCCCGCCTCAGCCGCGGGCATGTCGACGTGTTCATCGCATATCGCAATGCACGCGCAGACGCGCGCGTGGTCCATGTCGACCTTGCGCTGCTGGGCGCCTATCAGACGGCGCTGTCGCAGATGAGCCAGGCCGTGCATGCGACGGATCCCCTGCGCCTCTCAGACTACGCCCGCCTGCCGGACGTGCTGACCGTCAGCGAGCAGGACGAGGATCAGGAGGCCGTGACGGCCCTCATGCGCGCGGCGCTCGCAAGGGCGCTGGACGGCCTGGTCGCCATGCGGGAGCGCGAGGGCGAGAGCCTGGCGCAGGACATGCGCGGCAAGCTCGCCTGTCTTGCGCAGCTGCGCGAACAGATCGCCCAGCGCGCGCCGCTCGTCACGGCAGACTATCGCGAGCGGCTGCGCGCACGCATCGAGCAGCTGGCGGACGTCCAGCTCGACGAGCAGCGGTTGGCGCAGGAGGTTGCGCTCTTTGCCGACAGGGCTGCCATCGACGAGGAGCTCGTGCGCCTGCAGAGCCATATTGCCCAGCTGCTCTCGCTCACGGAGCAGGCTGCGCCCGTTGGGCGCAAGCTCGACTTCCTCGTGCAGGAGCTCAACCGCGAGGTCAACACCATTGGCTCCAAGGGCTCGGATCTGACGATTGCCGGGTTCGTCGTCGAGGCGAAGAGCGAGATCGAAAAGCTGCGCGAGCAGGTGCAGAACATCGAGTAAGGGGGCGGCGCCGTGGCCATCAGGCTGATCAACATCGGTTTTGGCAACATCATCTCCGCCGGCCGCATCGTCGCCATCATCGGCCCGGAGTCCGCGCCCGTCAAGCGCATCATCCAGGAGGCGCGCGAGGAGCGCCGGGCGATCGACGCCACCTGCGGGCGGCGTACGCGCGCCGTCATCATCACCGACAGCGGGCATGTGGTGCTGTGCGCCGTGCAGCCCGAAACCATCGCGCATCGCCTGGATACGAAGGAAGACGTACCTGAAGAGGAGGAAGAATCCTGATGGAAGCCAAGAGAAAGGGCATGCTGCTGGTCATCTCCGGCCCCTCCGGCGCGGGCAAGGGCACGCTGGCCAAGCGCCTGCTGGAAGACGATCCGACGTTCCGCTTTTCCGTCTCCGCCACCACGCGCGGTCCGCGCGTGGGCGAGGAGAACGGCGTACACTACCACTTCATCTCCGACGACGAGTTCCAGGCGCGCGTGGATACAGGCGACTTTCTCGAATGCGCCGTCGTCCATGGGCACCGCTATGGTACGCCGCGCGCGGAGGTGCTCTCTTCGCTCGAGCGCGGCGAGAACATGCTGCTGGACATCGACCCGCAGGGCGCGCGCAGCGTTGCGGCGGCGATGCCCGACTGCGTGACGGTCTTCATCCTGCCGCCCAGCTATGAGGAGCTGCGCGTGCGCCTGCACACCCGCAACACCGAAAACGAGACCGAAATCAACCGCCGTCTGGGCAACGCGAAGGGCGAGATCGACCAGCTCGGGCGCTACCAGTACGCGATCGTCAACACGACGGTCGAAGAGGCGATCGTTCAGCTCAAGGCCATCGTCGCCGCCGAAAAGCAGCGCACGACGCGCTTTTTCCCCATCATCCCCGAAAAGTCCTGACATTGTTTGGAGGTATACGCCATGGCCATGACCAATCCCACCATCCTGCAGCTCCTGCAAAAGGCCGATTGCCGTTACACGCTGGTCGTCGAGGTCTCCAAGCGCGCGCGCCAGCTCGTCGGCGGCGCGCAGCCGCTGATCGACACCAAGGAGACCAAGCCCGTCTCCATCGCCATCGACGAGGTCAACCGCGGCCTGATCAGCTACGAACGGCCCGCCGAACTGAACGACCTGGGTGAGTGAACATGACGCTTGAAGGACGCTGTGTGGTGCTGGGCGTGACGGGCGGCATCGCTGCGTACAAGGCTGCCGAGATCGTCAGCCGGCTCAAAAAGCTCGGCGCGGACGTGCGCGTCATCATGACGAAGAACGCCTGCGAATTCATCACGCCGCTCACGCTGGAGACGCTCAGCGCCAACCCCGTCGTGTGCGACACGTTCGAGCGGGCGCGCACGTGGGAGGTCGAGCACATCGCCCTGGCCGCGCGTGCAGATCTGTTTCTCATCGCGCCCGCGACGGCCAACCTGATGGCCAAGATGGCCACGGGGCTTGCCGACGACATGCTCTCGACCACCGTGCTGGCCACCCGCGCGCCGGTGCTGCTCGCGCCCGCGATGAACACCGCCATGTGGGAGCATCCCGCCACACAGGAAAACCGCGAAAGGCTCGCGCGCCGCGGCGTGCGCTTTGTCGGCCCCGCCGAGGGACACCTCGCCTGCGGAACGACGGGCAAGGGGCACATCGCCTCCGTGGAGGACATCGTCGCCCAGGCCTGCGCGCTGCTCTGTCCGGTTTGCGACCTGCAGGGCCGGCGCGTGCTCGTGACCGCCGGGCCCACGCGCGAACCGCTCGATCCGGTGCGCTACCTGACGAACCGATCCTCCGGCAAGATGGGCTATGCGCTTGCGGAGGCCGCCGCCGCGCGCGGCGCCGAGGTGACGCTGCTCACGGGCCCCGTCAGCCTGGACGTGCCGCACGGCGTCCATGCGCTGCGCTTTGAGACGACGCAGGACCTGCTTGCGCTCGCGCTCGAGCACGGCCCCGCGCAGGATATCGTCATTCAGGCCGCGGCCCCGGCGGATTACCGCGCGCAGGAGATCGCCCCGCACAAGATCAAGAAGTCGGACGGCGAGCCGTTGACGCTCTCGCTCGTGGAGAACCCCGACGTCGCCAGGGCGCTGGGCGAGCGCAAGCGCTCCGGCCAGCTCTTCGTCGGCTTCGCGGCCGAGACGGACGACGTGCTCGCGCATGCCCGCCAAAAACTCGAGCGCAAGCGTCTGGATCTCATCGTCGCCAACGACGTCACGCGTCCCGGCGCGGGCTTTGACGTGGACACGAACATCGTCACGCTCATCTCGCGCGAGGACATGCGCGAGCTTCCGATCCTCTCCAAGCGCGAGGTCGCCGACCGCATCCTCGACCGGGTGCTGGAATTGGGCGCCCCGGCGTCGGATTGAATCCACTCCCACCTCTGCTGCGGCCGCAAGGCCGCTTTTTTTCGCCGCCGCACGCCGGGGCTTGAGATTTCGCTCCAGAGACGGTATAATTATATGATGGTGAAAAACGGAGCGCAAAGGGGAGGGGGATCGCATGGCGTTTTGCGAGGTCATCGTGGACATCGTCCACGAGAACGTCGACCGGCGGTTCACCTACCGCGTGCCCGACGGCATGCTTCTGACGCCCGGCATGCGCGTGCTGGTGCCGTTCGGCCCGCGCCGGGTCGAAGGATATGTCATCGCCCTGACCGAACAGTGCGACATCCGATGCCGGGACGTCATCCGCCCGTTGGAGGACTATCCTGCGCTGCTGCCGCACATGATGCGCCTGGCCGTCGAACTGTCTCGCCGGGCGCACTGTCCGCTTGCAGAGACGCTGCGCCTCATGATCCCCGCACAAATGCGTGGAGAGCGCGTGCGCCCCAAGGAGCAGGAGATCGTCTCGCTGTGCGCAGATGCACGCGTGACCGATTCGCTCGTTGCAGCGCTGCGCCGCGCACCCAAGCAGGCGCAGGTTCTGCGCGCCCTGGGCGACGCGCCGGGCCACGCGATGCCGATGGAGTCGCTCCGGCAGGCCGTGCCCGATTGCCGCGCGGCCGTCAACGCGCTTTGTAAAAAGCAGATGATCTGCGTGCGCCGCGCGGAGGTGCTGCGCCCTCCCGCCTATACGCCGGACGCCGCGCGCGCCGCGGAGCCGGAGCTCACGCCCGCGCAAAGGGCCGTGCTGGACGAGCTGCACCCGGCGCTGCAAGACGGAACGGGCAGCTTTCTGCTCTACGGCGTGACGGGCAGCGGCAAGACGGAGGTCTACATCCGCGCCGTACAGGATGCGCTCGCGCGCGGGCGGACGGCGATCGTGCTGGTGCCGGAGATCGCGCTGACGCCGCAGATGGTCGACTGGTTCAAGGCGCGCTTCGGGCAGAGCGCCGCCGTGCTGCACTCGCGCCTGTCCGTTGGGCAGCGGTTCGACGAGTGGCGGCGCATCCGCCGGGGCGAGGCCCGCGTGGTCGTCGGCGCGCGCTCGGCGATCTTTGCGCCGCTGGAGGATCTGGGCATCGTCATCATCGACGAGGAGCACGAGCAGAGCTATATCTCTGACCGCTCGCCGCGCTACGACGCGCGCGAAGTCGCCCGAATGCGCTGCGAGGGGGAGGGCGCGACGCTGCTGCTGGCCAGCGCGACGCCCAGCATGCGCTCGTTTGCGCTGGCGCAGCGCGGCGACCTGACGCTGCTGGAGTTGCCCACGCGCGTGCACAACCGCCCGCTGCCGCAGGTGCATCTGATCGACATGCGCGAGGAGCTGGAGATGGGCAACCACACCATCTTCAGCGGCCCGCTGATGGAGGGCCTGCAGCGCTGTCTGGACGGCGGGCATCAGGCGATCCTGTTCGTCAACCGGCGCGGCTTTTCGACCTTTGTCTCCTGCCGCAGCTGCGGCTACATCGTCAAATGCCCCAACTGCGATGTGAGCATGACCTATCACCAGGACGGCGAGACGATGCAGTGCCACTACTGCGGGCACCGCGAGGCGCCGCCGTCCGTCTGTCCCGCCTGTAACAGCCGCTACATCCGCTACTTTGGCACCGGCACGCAGAAGGTCGAGGCCGAAATGCACCGCTATTTTCCCGGCGTGCCGACGCTGCGCATGGACAACGACACCACGCGCACGCGCGACGCGCATCACGAGCTCCTGGGGCGCTTCCGCCGTCAGGAGGCGCGCGTGCTCATCGGCACGCAGATGATCGCCAAGGGCCTGGACTTTCCCAACGTCACGCTCGTGGGCGTCGTCGCGGCGGATGCCACGCTCGGCCTGCCGGACTACCGCGCCAGCGAGCGCACCTTTCAGCTCATCACGCAGGTGGCCGGACGCGCCGGGCGCGCCGAGAGCCCCGGCGAGGTGTTCGTGCAGACGTATAATCCGGACCATTACAGCATTCAGAGTGCAGCGCGCCAGGACTTTCGCGCGTTTTATGAGCAGGAGATGCAGCGGCGCAGGCGTCAGCTCTTCCCGCCGTTCACCCGGATCTGCCGCCTGCTGATCGAATCCGAGCGCGCGGATGCGCTGACGGGCACCGCGCAGTCTCTGGCCGAGCAGATGGACGCCTTCATGCTCCGACATCCGGAGCTTTCCCGCCAGCTCATCTCGCTGCGCAGCATGGAGCCGCCCATCCGCATGATCCGCAGGAAGCTGCGCTGGCAGGTCGTGGCCAAGCTCATCGACGTGCCGGCCAGCGAGCCCGTGGTCGCCAAGATGACGGACCTCGCGCGCATCGAATGGCCGGGCGCACAGGTATATCTGGAAATCAACCCTTCGGACATGGTATAGCAATCGAGGAGGAATGCGATATGGCTTTGAGAAAGCTCGCTTACATTGAGGACGACATCCTGCGCAAGAAGAGCCGGAAGGTCGAATCGTTTGACCAGCGCCTGCACGTCCTGCTGGACGACATGGCCGAGACCATGTACAAGAACAACGGCTGCGGCCTGGCCGCGCCGCAGGTCTCCGTGCTGCGCCGCGCCATCGTCATGGACGTGGGCGAGGGCCTGATCGAGGTCGTCAACCCCGAGATCGTCTCCCGCGAGGGCGAGGTCGACGGCGTCGAGGGCTGCCTGTCCGTGCCCGGCCGTCAGGGCTACGTGCTGCGCCCGCAGAAGGTCGTCGTGCGCGGCCAGGACCGCAACGGCCAGCCGATCGAGCTCACATGCGAGGACTGGCTCGCGCGCTGCGCCTGCCACGAGATCGATCACCTGGACGGCAGGCTCTATGTGGACATCATGCACGAAGAGGTGTTCCAGACGGACGAAGCGGAGGAAGAGGAGTCTTGATGAGAGTCGTTTTCATGGGCACGCCGGCGTTTGCGGAGCCCAGTTTGCGCGCGCTGGCCGAGTCCGGCCGCTATGAGGTCGTGGGCGTCGTGTGCCAGCCCGACCGCCCCAAGGGCCGCAGCGGCAAGCCTCAGGCCTGCCCGGCCAAGCAGTGCGCCCTGTCGGAGGGCATTCCCGTCTATCAGTTTGAGCGCATCCGCCGCCCGGAGGGCGTGCAGACGCTGCGCGCGCTCGCGCCGGACGTGTGCGTCACCGCGGCGTTTGGGCAGATCCTCTCCCAGGAGCTGCTGGACATCCCGCGGCTCGGCACGGTCAACGTGCATGCGTCGCTGCTGCCCAAGTATCGCGGCTCCGCGCCCATCAACTGGTGCCTCATCAATGGCGAGACCGAAACCGGCGTCACCACCATGCTGACGGACAAGGGGATGGACACCGGCGACATGCTGTTGAGCGCGCGCACGCCCATCGGCCCGGACGAGACGGCGGGAGAGCTGACGCAGCGCCTCTCCGTCCTGGGCGCGCAGCTGCTGTTGCAGACGCTCCAGCAGCTCGAGGCAGGCGTTTGCCCGCGCACGCCGCAAAATCCCGACGAGGCGTCGTACTATCCGCTGCTCAAGAAGGAGACGGGGCTGATCGACTGGACGCAGCCCGCGCGCACCGTCTTCAACCTCGTGCGCGGCGTCGATCCGTGGCCCGGCGCGTATACGCCGATGGAGGACGGGACGCTCAAGGTCTGGAAGGCCGCGGCGCATGCGCAAAGCGCGGGCGCGCAGCCGGGCATGGTGCTGCGCTCGTCTGCGCGCGAAGGGCTGTTCGTCGCCACCGGGGACGGCGTGCTCGAACTACTGGAGATTCAGGCGCCGGGCAGCCGGCGGATGAACGCCAAGGACTATCTGCGCGGCCACGCGATCCCCGCGGGCACGCTGCTGGGAAAGGCTGAGTGAGATGAAAGACGACATGCGCAGACCGCCGCGCGGGCCGAAGGCGCCCGCCAAGCCCGGCGCGTCCCGCCCGGCGCCGCGCCGCACGCCCGCCCGGCAGGGCGAACCCCGCCCCGAACGCCGCCCTGAAAGTTTCGTCTCGCAGAGCGCGCGCCGCGTCGCGCTGGAGGTGCTGCTGGAGGTCTCTTTGCAGGATGCGTACGCATCCCTGGCGCTGTCCAAGCACCTGCAGGGACCGATCTTCCTGTCCGAGCGCGACAAGCGCCTCGTGACGGAGTTGGTCTACGGCACGCTGGAAAACCGCATCCGCCTGGATTACATGATCGACTGCTACCTGGAGCGCAGGGAGCTCGCGCCGGTCGTGCGCGACATCCTGCGCATGGGCGCATACCAGCTCTTCTTTCTGGACCGCGTGCCGGACATGGCCGCGGTGGACGAGTCCGTCAAACTCGCCCGCGCGCGTGCCGGCGAGAGCTATACGGGCCTGGTCAACGGCGTGCTGCGCACGATGCTGCGCGAGCGCAGCCGCGTGGTCTATCCCAGGCCGGACGAAGAGCCCGCACGCTACCTCTCCGTGATGTTCAGCCTGCCGCCCTTTCTCGCGCAGCGCCTCATCGACGCCTATGGACCGTCCGTCGCGCTGGAGATCGCCAAATACCGCGACGACGAGCATCCCATGGTGCTGCGTCCGAATCTGGAGCGCACGACCATTCAAGACTTTGAGCGCTTTTTGCAGTCCAATCACATCGCCTACGTGCCCGGCACAGTGTCCGGCGCCTACCGCGTGACGCAGCCGGGCGAAATGACCGCCCGCCCCGAATACCGTCAGGGGCTGTTCTCCATCCAGAGCGAAAGCTCCATGCTCGCAGCCCGCGCGCTGTGCGCGCGCCCCGGCCAGTCGCTCCTGGACGCATGCGCCGCGCCCGGCGGCAAGACCGCCGTGCTGGCCGAGGCGATGCACGGCACGGGCCGCGTCTACGCGTGGGACCTGCACGAGCACCGTGTCGCGCTCATCCGCGCCGCCGCGCAGCGCCTGGGCCTGGACAACGTGCGCGCCATGCAGCGGGACGCCACGCAGTTGCGGGAGGACCTCATACAGACCATGGACGGCGTTCTGCTCGATGCGCCCTGCTCGGGCACGGGCGTCATGCTCTCCAAGCCCGACATCAAGTATCGCCAGAGCGCGGAGTCGGTGGAGGCGCTGACGCAGACGCAGGCGCGCCTGCTGGATACGTGCAGCCAGTATGTGCGCCCCGGCGGCTTACTCGTCTACTCGACCTGCTCCATCCTGCCGGAGGAGAACGTCGAGCGCGTCCGCGCGTTCCTGGAGGGCCATCCGGCGTTCCGGCCCGAGCCACTGGGCGAACTGCTGCCCGAGCGCCTGCGCCCCCTGGAGCGGGACGGCATGGTGCAGCTGCTCGCGCACCGGGACGGCATGGACGGGTTCTTCATCGCGCGCATGCGCAGAGTGGAGGAATGACCGTGCTCGAGCTTTTGAACATGACGCAGGCCGAGCTGGGCGAGCTGCTCGCCGCGTGGGGACAGCCTGCATTCCGAAAAAAGCAGCTCTTTGCCTGGCTGCACCAGGGCGTGCCCTTTGAGCAGATGCTCAATCTGCCCGCGGCGCTGCGCGAGCGGCTGCGCGCCGAGGCGGTGGAAAACGCCGTCTCCGTGCTCGACACGGTGTCCTCCGCGATCGACGGGACGGTCAAGCTGCTCTACCGCCTGCAGGACGGCAACGTCATCGAGGGCGTCCTGATGCGCTACAAGCACGGCAACACGCTGTGCCTGTCCACGCAGGTGGGCTGCAAGATGGGCTGCGCGTTTTGCGCCTCGACGCTCGACGGGTGCGTCCGCAACCTCACGGCCGGGGAGATGCTCGGCCAGGTGATCTGCGCCAATCGCCTGCTCGGCCAGGGTGAGCGCGTGCACAACATCGTGCTCATGGGCAGCGGCGAACCCCTGGACAACTATGAAAACACCACGCGCTTTCTGCGCCTGCTGCGCGAACCGGACGGCGTGAACATCGGCCTTCGCAACGTTTCGCTGTCCACCTGCGGCCTGGTGCCCCAAATGATCGCTTTTGCGGGTGAAAATCTGCCCGTCACGCTTTCCGTGTCGCTGCATGCGCCAAGCGATGCGATCCGGCGCACGATCATGCCCATCGCCAACCGCTACGCCATCTCCGAAGTGCTCGACGCCTGCCGCATTTACATTGAAAAGACCGGCCGGCGCGTGATCTTTGAATATGCGCTCATCCGCGGCGTCAATGCCGCTCCGGAGCATGCCCGCGCGCTCGCTTCGCTCCTTCGCGGCATGCAGTGCCACGTCAATCTGATTCCGCTCAACAGCGTGCCAGAGCGCGGCCTGCAGGGCGTCAACGAGCGGGAGGTCGCCACGTTTAAGGCGGCGCTGGAGGAGCGGCACATCTCCGTCACGCGCAGGCGCGAAATGGGCGACGACATCGAGGGCGCCTGCGGACAGCTGCGCAGGAAGCACATCGCCGCTACGGCGAACGCCTCATCGGAATCATGACGGACAAAAGGGGGAACGCCTGTGAAATCCATCGTACGGACTGACGTCGGACGCGTGCGCAAGCAGAACGAGGACAGCGTCTATGCGGCGGATGCGCAGCGCCTGTTCGCCGTCGCCGACGGCATGGGCGGACACCGTGCGGGCGAGGTCGCCAGCTCCATGGCGGTCGAGGCGCTCCGTGCGCGCCTGCAGGCCCGGCAGCCGGACCTGCGGCTCATGCGCCAGGCGTTTGAGGAGGCCAACCGGCGCATCTCCTGCGCCGCAGAGAAGGACGAGCGCCTTCAGGGCATGGGCACGACCATGACCGCCCTGTGGCAGACGGAGCGCTCCGTGCTGATCGCCCACGTCGGCGACAGCCGCGTCTATCTGCTGCGCGGGGGCAGGCTCCGCCAGGTGACGGACGACCACTCTGTCGTGGCCGAGCTGCTGCGCTGCGGGCTGATCACCCCGCAGGAGGCGCGCCGGCATCCCTATCGCAACGTCATCACCCGCTCGCTGGGCAGCGCGCCGACTGTCGAGGTCGACCTGCTCGAACGCGACCGCGAGCCCGGCGACCTGTGGCTCCTGTGCACGGACGGGTTGAGCAACATGCTCACGGACCGCGAGATGGAGGCGTTGCTCGTCTCCCTTTCGCCGCAGAGGGCGGCGGACGCGCTGATGCAAAAGGCGCTGGAGGCCGGCGGTACGGACAACATCACCCTGATCCTCGCCTGGAACGACGGGGAGGTGATCCCATGATCGGGCGCGTGCTGGCCGGCCGATACCGCATCGAGTCCCTCATCGGCAAGGGCGGCATGGCCATCGTCTACCGCGCGGAGGATTTGCGCACGCACCGGATCGTGGCCGTCAAGGTGCTGCGCGAGGAATACAGCGCGGACGAGGAATTCCTGCGCCGCTTCGACCGGGAAGCGCAGGTCTACGCCAAGACGTCGTCCCATCCCAACATCGTCAGCATGCTGGACCTGGGGGCGGACGGACGTGTGCACTTCCTGGTCATGGAATACGTCAACGGCAAGACGCTCAAGGAGATCATCCGGGAATACGGCAAGCTGCGCCCGGACTGGGCCGTGCACCTGACGCTGCAGATCCTGGCCGCGCTCTCACACGCGCACCAGCAGCACGTCATCCACCGCGACATCAAGCCGCAGAACATGCTGCTGGACGAGAATGGCCGCATCAAGGTGGGCGATTTCGGCATCGCCAAGATGACGGACTCGGCGACGATGACCATTGCGGATGGCAACGTCATGGGCTCCGTTCACTACTTCTCGCCCGAACAGGCCAAGGGCCTGCCCGTGTCCGCGACGAGCGACCTGTACTCCGTGGGCGTCATGCTCTATGAGATGCTGTGTGGTCACGTGCCCTTTGACGGCGATACGCCCGTCAGCGTCGCGATGAAGCACCTGACGGAGCTGCCCAAGCCCATTTCGCAGGAGGCCAACGTGTCGCCCGCCCTGGAGCAGGTGCTCGCCAAGGCCCTGTGCAAGCAGGCCGACCAGCGCTATCAGACCGCAGAGGCGATGGCGCGCGACCTGCGGCGCGCGATGCGTCATCCCGAGGGCGGCTTTGTCAACATGCGCCCAGCCGAAGGAGACGAGCAGCAGACGCGGCGCCACCACCGGATGAAGCGGCAGCTTCGCCAGAGCATGCGCCGGCGCAAGCTGTTGACCGCGTTTTTGACCCTGCTGCTCAGCCTGACGCTGCTCACCGGCCTGGGGTATACGGCCATGGTGATCTACGATCGCACGTTCCGCCACGTCTCCATGCCGGACGTCATGGGGATGGACGAGGCAAACGCCGTGGAGATTCTGGGCCGGGCCGGCGTGATGCCGATCGTCTCGCGGCGCTACAGCGAAAATCCGGCCGGCACTGTGCTGGAGCAGACCCCCGACAGCGGGACGAGCCTTCCGCGCGGCGAGTCCGTCTACATCACCGTCAGCAACGGCACGGATATTCTGATCGTCCCGAATCTGATGGGCATGACTGCCGAGGAAGCCGAATACGCCGTCGGCCAGGCGGGTCTATCCGTCGGCGACGTCACCGTGGGCATCTCCGAGGCGATGATCGGCACGGTCTTTGCGCAGGATCCGCCCGCCGATACGGTCGCAGGCCGCGACACCGTCGTCGACATCCGCGTCAGCGGCGGCCTGGTGATCATTCCCGATCTCACAGGCCGGCGCATGGAGGAGAGCGAGACGGAATTGCAGGGGCTGGGACTGTCCGTCGGCAGCGTCACGCTGCAGGCCGTGGACAACGCCGCCCAGGATGGCACCGTTCTGACCCAGAATCCGGGCAAATTCGAGCGCGTATTTCCGCAGACCGCGGTCGATCTGGTCGTGGGTCAGTTCGACAACCGCAAGTACAGCGCGACCGTCGCCATCTCCGTCACAGTGCCGCAGGACGGCGCGCACGTGCGCGTCACGCTCGTGGAGCCGGGCGGCGCGGAGGTGGAACAGTACGCGGCCATGCTGACGCAGCCCGGAGAAAACGCGTTTTCCATCGAACTGCGCAGCGAGTACGAGGGCCGCATGGCCTATAGACTGTATATTGACGAGCGCTTCATCAGCGAGACGGAGGTCACGCTGCGATGATGCGCCAGACGAAGGGGAGAGGATGCCCTGCATGACGGGACGGATCGTTCGCGGCGTCGGCGGCCTGTACACGGTGCGCGACGAGGAGACGGAGCAGGAATTCGTGCTGCGCGCGCGGGGAAGGCTGCGCCGGGAGCGCAAGACGCCGATGGTCGGCGACCGCGTCGTCTATCTGCCGGGCAGCGGCGAGGAGCACGGGTGGCTTGAGGAGATCCTGCCGCGCAGCAGCTGCTGTGTGCGCCCGCCCGTGGCCAACCTCGACGTGCTCGCGCTGGTGATCGCGCCGGTGCCGCAGCCGGATCTGCTGCTCGTGGACCGTATGATCGTCTTTGCGCGCCGGTCCGGCATCCAGCCGCTCCTGTGCGTCAACAAGTACGACGTGGACGGCGGCGCGCTCTTTGCCGCCTGTGAAGCGGCGTATGCGCGCGCCGAGACGCCCGTGCTTGCGCTGAGCGCGCGGGAAGGACGCGGGCTGGATGCGCTGCGCGATCGCCTTGCCGACAGGACCGTCTGCTTCGCCGGACAGTCGGCCGTGGGGAAGAGCTCGCTGCTCAACGCGCTGCTCGGCCTGCAGTTGCCCACGGGCGATGTGAGCCGCAAGACCGAACGCGGCCGCCACACCACCCGTCACGCGCAGCTGCTCTATGCGGACGGCTTTCGCGTGATGGATACGCCCGGCTTCAGCCTGCTCGGCTTTGAAGACGGGTTTGCGCCCGAGGAGCTCGCGCAGGCCTATCCGGACTTTGAGCCGTATGCGCCCGGCTGCCGCTTTGCGCCGTGCCTGCACGACCGCGAACCCGGCTGCGCCGTGCGCGCGGCGGCGGATGCCGGGGAGATCTCGCATGAGCGATGGACGCGCTACGTGACGCTGCTGGGAGAGCTGCGCGACAAATGGAGGAATCGCTATGATTAAATTTTCGCCTTCCGTGCTTGCAAGCGACTACATGCGCATGGGAGAGGATATTGCGCGCCTTGAGCGGGCGGGCGCCGACTGGCTGCATCTGGACATCATGGACGGGCTGTTCGTGCCCAACATCAGCTTTGGCCCCGCGCTGGTCAAGGCGGTCGGCGCGCACAGCGCCCTGCCGCTGGACGTGCACCTCATGATCGTCGATCCGGATCGCTATATCGACGCGTTTGCCGCCGCCGGGGCCGGCTATCTCACCGTCCATTATGAGGCGTGCCAGAACCCCGCGGGGACGCTGCAGCGCATCCGCGCGGCGGGCATGAAGGCCGGCGTCTCCCTCAAGCCCGGAACCGGCCCGGATGTGCTGGCGCCGCTGCTGCCGCTGTGCGACCTCGTGCTGGTGATGACGGTCGAGCCCGGCTTCGGCGGGCAGAAGCTCATTCCGCACACGCTGGATAAGACGGCGCGCGTGCGGGAAATGCTCGACGCAGCGCACAGCCCCGCGCTGCTCGAAGTCGACGGCGGCATCACGGCGGGCAATGCCATGGACGCCGTGCGCGCGGGCGCGCGGGTGCTGGTGATGGGCACGGCGCTCTTTGGCAGCGACCGGCCGCAGGAGATCATGCGGCAGCTGCGCGAGGAGGCGACCGGCCTGTGAACGCCTTGATCATCCTGGGCGGCGACAGGCCCTCCGCCGCGTTGTTGCGCACACTGGCCGGGCAGGCGGATTTCGTACTGTGCGCGGATTCCGGCCTGGCGGCGGCGCAGGCGGCCGGCGTTGTGCCGGATGCCGTCATCGGCGACATGGACAGCGTGCCGGACGAGGCCCTGCGGCGCTATGCGCAGGCGGGGAACGTGCTGCGCCTCCCCTGCGAAAAGGACGACACCGACGGCGTCGCCGCGCTGGACGAGGCGATTCGCCGCGGCGCGGCGCACGTCACATTGACCGGCGCGCTGGGCGGCAGGCTCGACCATGCGCTGGCCAACTGCATGCTGCTCGTGCGCGCGTACAACCGCGGCATCACGGCCTGCATCGAAGAGGACGCCGAGCGCGTGGAGCTCCTGCGCGGCCGGCGCGAGATCGGCGGCCGGCCCGGGCAGACGTTTTCGCTGCTGTCGCTTGGCGAGGCGCGCATCGCCTCGCTCACAGGCGCGCACTACCCGCTGCACGACTACGCGATGTCGTGCGACCATCCCATCGGCGTGAGCAATCTCTTCGAGCAGCCGGTCATATGCGTCGACATCGCGCAGGGAGACGTCCTCTTCTTTCAGCAAAACCGGCTTTAAAAGCATCCTCCGCCGCATCATCCGCGTCCGTCCGCGCATAGGCTAGAGCGGGGGGTGATGATTCGTGGGCAGGTGCAGGGGAATGTGCGGCTGGTCCGGCGCCGGTGGCCGGGGCGGCGTGGGCACGCTGTTGGGCGTGCTGCTCGTGCTGCTGGGGCTGTTCCTCATCTTTCTTTGCATTCCCTTCCGGCTTTGGGTCGTCCTCTTCGGCGCCGCGCTGATCGTGTTGGGGTATTTCCTCATCCGAACGCCGTGAGGGAAGGAGGGGCTGGGTCGTGCGTATCCGAATGGTCTGCCTGCGCGCGCCCCGTTTTCTGCGGGGCTTTTTGCGGCTCTTCGCGCGCTGAGGCAAAAGAAAAAACGTGACCCGCTGTGGATCACGTTTTTTATCGCTCTTTTTGAGACTTACAGCGCGCGCTGCACCTTGCCGCTGCGCAGGCAACGCGTGCACACATTCATGTGGCAGACGCTCCCGTTCACCACCACGCGAACACGCTGCGTATTCGGCGCCCAGCTGCGGCGCGTCTTGCGGTTGGAGTGGCTGACGTTGTTGCCGGACATGGTGCCCTTGGCGCAAACCTCACAGAACTTCCCCATCAGTTACACCTCCTTCTGGAGCGGGAACAATCGTATAACGAAGTTATTTTATCATTTTTTTCTGCGTTTGACAAGGGTTTTTTGCAAACCGCCTTGAAAAAAACCTGCGGCCGCATAACCGCATCTTTCGGGCCCATATTATTTTTTGCGGGAATATCCTTGCGCCACAGGCCCAAATCCTGTATACTGTAAGTTGATCCAATGAGAACGGGTCGCCAGACCCTTGCACAAGGAGGGTTTCTCAATGGAATGCAAGATCAAGAATGATCTGGGTACGATTTCAATCAGCGAAGATGTCATGCTCAAGGTCGCCGGCTACGCCGCTTTGGAGTGTTACGGCATCGTCGCGATGTCATCCAAGCGCGCCAAGGACGGTTTTGTGGAATGGCTCGGCCGTGAAAACCTCACCAAAGGCGTGCAGATCCGTGTCGATGAAAACGTCATCGACGTCGACCTTTTCATCATCGTGGAATACGGCGTCTCGATCGGCGAGGTCTGCAATGCGATCCGGGAAACCGTGCGCTATAAGATGGAAAGCATGACCGGCGCCAAGGTGCGGTGCATCAATATCACGGTGGAAGGCATTCGCGTCTAAAGCGGCCTTTCCTACAAACTGGAGGCGGAGAACTTGTTGCAGGAAACCATTGATGGTTTGTTGTTCAAAGAAATGGTGCTGGCCGGCGCCAGCCTACTGGAGCACAACCGCGAGGCGATCGACGCGCTGAACGTCTTTCCCGTTCCGGATGGCGACACCGGCACCAATATGTCGCTTACCATGAAGTCCATGGTCAAGGAGCTGTCCGCTCTGGATGACGCCAGCGCCGCCAAGATTGCTGAAGCGGCCTCGAAGGGTGCGCTGAAAGGTGCGCGCGGCAATTCGGGCGTTATTTTGTCCCAGATCTTCCGCGGCTTTGCGCGTGGGCTGGATGGGGCGGCCGTCATCACGCCGGTGCTCTTTGCCAAGGCGCTCCAGTGCGGCGCGGAAACGGCGTACAAGGCGATCATGAAGCCCAAGGAGGGTACCATTCTGACCGTGATCCGCGTGATCGCGGAGGAAGCGCAACGCCAAGTGCGCAAAAATCCCGACGACATGCACGCGCTGCTGGACGTCGTCGTGCAAAGCGGCGATGCCATTCTGCAAAAGACGCCGGACATGCTGCCCGCGCTTAAGCAGGCGGGCGTGGTGGACTCGGGCGGACAGGGCCTTTTGACGGTCTTCACCGCATACCGTGCCACGCTGAACGGCGAGCACATCGATGACACGAACATGAATGTCGGCGAGGCGGCGATGCTCGACTTTGAGGACGACCACGACGCGCTCGAGGAGATCACGTTCAAATACTGTACAGAGTTCATCATCCAGGACATGCCGGAGACGATCACGGAAAACGACATCAACACATTCCGCCGCCGCCTGGCGCGCATCGGCGATTGCGTAGTCGTCGTGGGCGACTTCTCCATGGTCAAGGTGCATGTGCACACCAACGATCCGGGCAAGGCGCTGCAGTATGCCTGCGCGATGGGCGACCTGATCAATCTGAAGATCGACAACATGGTCGAGGAGCGCAAGGAGCGACAGGCTCGACAGGCCCGCGAGGCAAAGGTCGAAGAGCCCCTGCGCGAGTATGGCATGGTCGCCGTCTCGCTGGGCGAGGGCTTCTCGCAGATCTTCAAGGACCTGTCCGTTGACCACATCGTCGAGGGCGGCCAGACCATGAACCCGAGCATCGAGGACATCCTCGAGGCGGTGGAGTCCATCCGGGCCAAGACCGTCTTCGTCCTGCCCAATAACTCCAACGTCATCCTCGCGGCGACGCAGGCAGCGGAGCTGTCCAAAAAGAACGTCGTCGTCATCCCGACCAAGAACGTTGCGATGGGCATCGGAGCGGTCGTTGCATTCCAGCCCGACATGAGCCCCGAGGACAACGCCGAGGTCATGACGGAGGCGGCCAACCGCGTCAAGACAGGCCAGATCACGTTCGCCGTGCGCGACTCCTCGTTTGAGGACAAGGAGATCAAGGAGGGCGACATCATCGGCATCTACAACGGCAAGATCCAGGTCGTCGGCAACGACGTGCACCAGGTCGCGCTGGAGCTGATGCAGGTACTCGTCACGGATGAGGACGAGTTGATCACCGTCTATTACGGCGCGGATACCAAACAAGAGGACGCCCAGGCGCTGACGGATGAATTCGCCGACATGTACCAGGATCGGGACGTGGAGATCCATTACGGCGGACAGCCGCTGTACTACTACCTCTTCTCCGCTGAATAAATCGACATGCGAACGGACGGGCAGCCAGACGGCTGTCCGTCGTCGCTGTAAAGGGGAGAGCGCGTCCCATAATGGAGGACGAAGCCTTGGAGTGGAAATCATTGAAGGGCTTTGGCCCGATGCGGCAGAAGGCCCTGGAGGCGCGCGGTATCACCGCACCCGAGCAGCTGCTGGATCGGCTGCCCACCGGATACAAGGACACCACGGCTATGACGCCTATCTGCCAGCTGGCGGAGGGTATGCAGTGCGCCTTTGAAGGACGGATCGACGACCCCGCACATCTGCACCGCGCGCACGGCATGACGTGGGTCAGCGCCCGCGTGCGCGACGACAGCGGCGCCATTCGCTGCCTGTGGTTCAATCAGCCCTGGATGAAGCAACAGTTGCGCGAAGGGGAGTCCGCGCTGTTTTTTGCTCGCATCGTGCGGCGCAAAACCGGTCTGTATGCCATCAATCCGTCCCTGGAGACGGAGCGGCGCATCACCCCGGTCTACGCGCAGATACCGGGCGTGCCGCAAAAGCTGATTCGGGACGCGGTGTCGAGCATGCTCGACGCCTGCGGCTGCGAGGAGGCGCTGCCTGAAACGCTGTTGCAGCGCCACCGGCTCTGCGGCCGCGCGCAGGCGCTGCGCCAGGCGCACTTTCCTCAGGATGTACAGGCGCTATCGCAGGCCAAGCGCCGGCTGGCGTTTGAGGAGCTCCTGCTATTTCAGGCGGCCGTCTCGGGCGCAGCGCTGGAAAGGCCGCTCGGAACGCGCATTCCCTGCGCCGGGGAAGACGCCGCGGCCTTCTGGCAGGCACAGCCGTACGCACCGACCGGCGCACAGCAGCGCGTCTTGCAGGAAATTTTCGCGGATCTTGCCGCGCCGACGGCCATGGCCCGCATGGTTCAGGGCGATGTGGGGTGCGGCAAGACGGCTATCGCCTTCGCGGCGCTCTTCGCGGCCGCCCGGCACGGCTTTCAGGGTGCATTGATGGCGCCCACCGAGGTGCTCGCCGTCCAGCACATGCGCTCCGCCGAGGCGCTGCTGGCGCCGCTGGGCGTGCGCTGCGGCCTGCTCACGGGTAAGCTGAACGCCGCCGGACGGCGTGAGGCGCACGCGGCCATCGTCGAGGGGAGATGGGATGTCGTCATCGGCACGCATGCGCTGATCTCTGAGGGCGTTCAGTATGCGCGCCTGGGGCTCGTCGTGACGGACGAGCAGCATCGCTTCGGCGTGCGCCAGCGCACGCAGCTGTCGCTCAAGGGCGAATCGCCGAACGTGCTGGTGATGTCGGCGACGCCCATTCCACGCACGCTTGCGCTCGTGCTCTACGGAGATCTGGACATCTCCGTCGTGGATGAGCTGCCGCCTGGACGGCGCGAGGTTCGCACGCGCGTTGTGGGCGAAGAAAAGCGCGAGGCGCTCTACGCATTCATCGAAAAGGAAGTACGGTCAGGCGCTCAGGCCTATGTCGTCTGCCCGCTGGTGGAGGATTCGCTGCCGGAAGATGAGTGCGTCAGCGCCACGCAGCGCTATGAGGAACTGCGCGCGGGGCCGCTGCGCGCGCTGCGCATCGGTCTCGTGCACGGACGCATGCGCAGCGCAGAGAAGGAGGAGACGCTGCGCGCTTTTGAGGCGGGCGAGCTGGACGTGCTTGTCGCGACGACGGTCGTGGAGGTGGGCGTCAACGTGCCCAACGCCTCCGTCATGGTCGTGGAAAACGCCGAACGTTTCGGCCTTGCCCAGCTCCACCAGCTGCGCGGTCGCGTAGGGCGCGGCGAGCGGGAGAGTTGGTGTTTCCTGATGGCCCAGCCCAACGAACGCCTGCGCACCCTGGTGGAGACGAGCGACGGCTTTGCCGTGGCAAAGCGCGATCTGGAGCTCCGGGGCGCAGGGGAATTCTTCGGCACCCGGCAGCATGGCGAGCCGCGAATGCCCGCGCTGACGCTGTGCGCAGACGCCGCGCTGCTGCGAGAGACGCAGGATGCCTGGAGAGAAATCCGTGAAAATCCGGACTTTCGCGTCGAAGCAGAGGTCATCGTGCGCGCTGCGCGCCGGAGATTTGAAAAAGAGGGCCTGAATCTGGCAAAAAACTGAGATCTCGGCCCCGTTTCCCTCCGTTTTCCGCTTGCTATTTTCGGAAATTTATTGTATAATTTTGTGCGTGAGCCATGGGAATGGCTTTCTTCCGTCTGCGTCAAGTTGGCGGCTCCTCCCGGCGCCGCTTCTTGCACAATGTGCTTTCGAACAAGGAGGACTTAGGCATGACGAAGTACGTATACCTGTTCAAAGAAGGAAACGCCAGCATGCGCAATCTGCTGGGCGGCAAGGGCGCGAACCTCGCCGAAATGACGTCCCTGGGCCTGCCGGTGCCGCAGGGCTTCACCGTGACCACGGAAGCCTGCACCCGCTACTATCAGGACGGCAAGACGATCGGGGCCGACATCGTGGAGCAGATTTACGAAGCCCTCGCCAAGACCGAGGAGATCTGCGGCAAGAAGTTCGGCGATCTGGAAAACCCGTTCCTCGTGTCCGTTCGCTCCGGCGCGCGCGCTTCCATGCCCGGCATGATGGACACCATCCTCAACCTCGGCCTGAACGACGTGGCCGTCAAGGGCCTGGCGAAGCTGACCGAGAACGAGCGCTTTGCCTATGACTCCTACCGCCGTTTCATCCAGATGTTCTCCGACGTCGTGATGGAGATCCCCAAGTCCAAGTTCGAGCGCGTGCTGGACACCATCAAGGAGGAGAAGAACGCCAAGTTCGACACCGACCTGAACGCGCAGGACATGAAGGAAGTCACCGAGCGCTTCAAGGCGATTTATAAGGAAGAGAAGGGCGAAGAGTTCCCGCAGGATCCGAAGGTCCAGCTGATGGAGGCCATCAAGGCCGTCTTCCGTTCCTGGGACAACCCGCGCGCCATCTACTACCGCCGCATGAACGACATCCCCGGCGACTGGGGCACCGCCGTCAACGTGCAGTCGATGGTCTTCGGCAACATGGGAGATACCTCCGGCACGGGCGTTGCGTTTACGCGCAATCCGTCGACCGGTGAGAACAAGCTCTACGGCGAATACCTCATCAATGCGCAGGGCGAGGACGTCGTGGCCGGCATCCGCACGCCGCAGGCGATCGCGACCCTGAAGGACGTCATGCCCGAGGTGTACGAGCAGTTCGCCAAGATCGCCGATACGCTCGAGAAGCACTATCGCGACATGCAGGACATGGAGTACACCATCGAGCGTGGCAAGCTCTACATGCTCCAGACCCGCAACGGCAAGCGCACTGCCGCCGCCGCGCTGAAGATTGCCGTCGATCTGGTGAACGAGGGCATGATCTCCAAGGAAGAGGCCGTGCTCAAGGTCGAGCCCAAGCAGCTGGACGCGCTGCTGCACCCGCAGTTTGATGCCTCCGCGCTGAAGGCCGCCAAGGTCATCGCCACCGGTCTGGCCGCCTCTCCGGGAGCTGCCTGCGGCCAGGTTTACTTCACCGCCGCCGAGGCGACCGCTGCCGCCCAGTCTGGCCAGAAGGTCGTGCTCGTGCGTCTGGAGACCTCTCCGGAAGACATCGAAGGCATGGCGCATGCGCAGGGCATCCTGACCGCCCGCGGCGGCATGACCTCGCACGCGGCCGTCGTGGCCCGCGGCATGGGCACCTGCTGCGTCGCCGGCTGCGGCGCGCTGAAGGTCGACGAGGAGGCCAAGGTGGCCACGATCGGCGATCGCGTCTTCAAGGAAGGCGACTGGATGTCCATTGACGGCTCCACCGGCAATGTCTACGGCGAGGCCATCAAGACCGTTGACGCGTCCGTGTCCGGCGATTTCGCCACACTCATGAGCTGGGCGGATGAGGCCCGCAAGCTGCAGGTCCGCACCAACGCCGACAATCCGCGCGACACCGAGGTGGCCGTCAAGTTCGGCGCCGAGGGCATCGGTCTGTGCCGCACCGAGCACATGTTCTTCGAGGCCGACCGCATCGCGGCCGTGCGCGAGATGATCCTGGCCGAGACCGAGGAGCAGCGCCGCGCTGCGTTGGCGAAGATCCTGCCGATGCAGAAGGGCGACTTCAAGGCCATGTACAAGGCGCTGCAGGGCCGTCCGATGACCGTGCGCTACCTGGATCCGCCGCTGCATGAGTTCCTCCCGGCCAAGAACATGACCGAGGAAATTGCCGCGATCGCCAAGGAGCTGGGCACCACCTCCGAGGCCATCGTTGCCAAGATCGACGCGCTGCATGAGTTCAACCCGATGATGGGCCATCGTGGCTGCCGTCTGGCCGTCACCTATCCGGAAATCGCCGAGATGCAGACCCGCGCCGTCATCGAGGCCGCCATCGAGGTCAAGCAGGAGGATGGCTACGACATCCATCCGGAGATCATGATCCCGCTGGTCGGCGAGGTGAAGGAGCTGGCGTACGTCAAGAAGATCGTCGTCGACACGGCCAAGCAGGTCATGGACGAGAAGGGCGTGCAGCTTGAGTACAAGATCGGCACGATGATCGAGATCCCGCGCGCGGCTGTCACCGCCGATGAGATCGCCAAGGAGGCCGAGTTCTTCTCCTTCGGCACCAACGACCTGACGCAGATGACGTTCGGCTTCTCGCGCGACGACGCGGGCAAGTTCCTGAACGCCTACTACGACAAGAAGATCTTCGAGTCCGATCCGTTTGCCCGCCTGGATCAGAACGGCGTGGGCAAGCTCGTGCAGATGGCCGCGGACTTGGGCCGCAAGACCCGCCCGGACATCAAGCTGGGCATCTGCGGCGAGCACGGCGGCGATCCGTCTTCCGTCATGTTCTGCCACAAGGTCGGCCTGAACTACGTCTCCTGCTCGCCGTTCCGTGTGCCGATCGCCCGTCTGGCGGC